>Ga0257120_1000319_pt1 | contig 36939 bp, 29 predicted proteins | sample SI106_10metaG_FD_190153 | JGI IMG/M metagenome (GOLD analysis project Ga0257120, IMG submission 190153) | Marine microbial communities from Saanich Inlet, British Columbia, Canada - SI106_10 | ecosystem: Environmental > Aquatic > Marine > Inlet | place: Canada: British Columbia | collected...
AGTCTGTTACAGTAACATTGGCAGGGTACAATGTGGAAGATGTACATGCAGCAGATTTTGTCGAATACAGGAGACTTAGAACCGTGATAACGGTTAAGTAGCTAATGGTGCGCATGTGGGGGGGTTAATTTGGTTGGTGACCAAAGTACGATTCTAATAACCACCGGATAATAAATTAATTATCCGGCTAGACCATTTCGGTAGTCAGGTTGCAAAGTAAGAAAGAGGAAAGGAAAAAATTGATGTTAAGCTGCCAAATCTGAAGAGTCAGCTCTGCGAATTCCAGAAGAGGTAACTCTTGCCTTGAGTGTTTCGCGATCCAATTCTATGAATCCATTAATTCTCAAATAAGAAATTAATTCTTTGGCATATTCAGTTTCAAAGCCAAGTGAATAAGCAACATTCAGCGCATTAGTTTGGGGATGTAAACTGCCTTCAACCCTGTGTTTCAGAACTTCTAGTAGAAGGTTTCTGTCGTTGTTACGTTTTTCCTGTTCAGTCATGATCGATCAATCATGGTAAATTTAAATCTAAGAAGACCTCTTTTTGCGAGTCTTCATGAACAGTTATAAACGAGTTTTGAACCTACTTATTCTTTTTTACTAAACTCAGCTACACCTTCTTCCAGCCAATCAACATAGAAATCAATGTCGGGATCATAGGCAGTTGTTCCATTTAATGGATCCATTGATTCGTGATCTACGATAATATACTGTGGCTGTGAATTGGACTGAAAGTGCTTGATCTGGAAATCGGCCCACTTGTTACCCACACTCTTAACCTTTTTACCTGTTTCTTCTGAGACATACTGCTCATCCTCAGGCAGTAGAATCTTCTCATCTACATAAAGCGAAATCAATACTACATCTTCTCGCAATTGCTTAAGCACACGTGGATCACTCCATACCTGCTCTTCCATTTTTCTGCAATTAACACAGGCCCAGCCCGTAAAGTCTAGAAGGATAGGCTTGTCTACTTCTTTGGCATAGGCTAATCCTTTTTCATAATCGTGAAAACAGTTCAATCCATGTGGACAATGAGCAGGGTCTGCTCCGTCAGGAATGCTTGAATCTCCCGCATGATTCATTGTTGCGGCTGCTGAACTTCCGCCAAATCCATTTGGTGCCTCGCTGTAGAACATTGGTGGAGGAAATCCACTGATGATCTTGAGAGGAGCTCCCCAAAGTCCAGGAATTAGATAAATTGTGAAGACTAAAAAGAATGTTGCCAATAGTGTTCTTCCAACACTGAGATGATCTAACGGTGAGTCATGTGGCATCTTTATGAAACCAAGTAGGTACAAAGTGAGCATTGCCGAAACGGCAATCCATATAGCAATGAATAACTCTCTTGGTAACCATCCAGCTTGCCAGACCAAATCAGCATTCGAAAGAAATTTGAATGCAAGACCAATCTCTAGAAAACCGAGAACCACTTTTACTGAATTTAACCATCCTCCAGATTGTGGCAGTGTATTTAGCCATCCAGGGAAAGCCGCGAATAATGCAAATGGCAAAGCCAGAGCCAATGAGAATCCGAACATACCGACTAATGGACCCGTAACTCCACCATGAACAGCTGCCTCTACTAATAAGGTTCCAATTATCGGGCCCGTGCAGCTAAAGGAAACAACGGCTAAAGTGAATGCCATGAAGAATATTCCAATCAGTCCACCTTTATCAGAAGCTTGGTCTATTTTGTTTACGAAGGACGAAGGCAGAGTGATTTCAAAAGCGCCTAAGAAAGAAATGGCAAAAACAATTAAAAGCACAAAAAATACCATGTTGAAAATAGCGTTTGTTGATAGGGCATTGAGAGCATCTGCCCCGAATATTTTTGTAATCGCGAATCCTAATAGTGTATAGATACCTACGATAAAAGCACCATAAATCCAAGCGTTCGTAATTCCTTGGGCTCGAGTTTTACTCTGCTTAGTAAAGAAACTAACGGTCATTGGAATCATAGGGAAAACACAAGGCGTAAGCAGGGCGGCAAATCCACCTATGAAACTCAGTAGAAAGATGCCCATCAAGGATCCATCGTCCGATTCATCATCACTAGATTCACCCGCATCTTTGGATTCTAAATCTGGAGCCGAGCTCATTTCACCCGCTTCTTCTTCAGTAATAAGCTCTCCTGTTTCTGGGTTTACAAAGAATTTAATGGTTTCAGGTGGAAGGCACTTCTCTGCATCGCAGCACATAAAGTATACTTCGCCAGAGATGGCATTTGAGCCAGTCGCTTTGAATTGTCTTTCCAACTTCATTTCCCCTTCAAAATAATCGAGGTCCATCATAAAGTTTTCATCGTATTCTGAATGTAGCTCACCAATTTCGACTAGTTCACCTACTAATTCGAAATCCCCTTCCACTAAAGTCAATTCGGTTGCAACAGGACCGTCCTCTGCTGGTAAATTGATAGAGTATACGTGCCAACCTTCTGCAATATCTGCAACGGCACTAATAGTGATTGTGCCATCTTTCTCTTTTGAGCTTGTAATTTCCCAAGTTACTGGCTTGAGTAATTTTGGCTTTTCAACTTCGGCTTCATCATCATCCGATCCTTTATCTTCTTGAATCGGGGTTGCTGCGGCTCTGTTCTCAACTTCTGGTTTTCCAGTTGGTTTGATTGCACTTTCGATATAAAACTCAAAATCTAGGTATTCTGGAGGCAGACATTTTGAATCATCGCAGGTCATATAGGTAAGCTCACCGGTAACCTTTGCAAACTCATCCGTAAGTTTTATTCGTTGTTCGATGGTAACCTTGTCTTCAAACCAAAGTAGCTCCATATCAAAGTTCGGGTCATAGTCTTTGTGCGCCTCCGGCTCCTTTATTCCACCTACCAATTCAGCTCCTTTGATAGTTTTGATATCAATCAGTGTAGGAACTGGTCCAATTCCATCTTCAATCGTGGTCGAGTATACATGCCACTTTTTTTCTATAGTCGCTTTGAATTGAAGAATAGCGTGTTCATCACCGTCTAATTTGTGACTGAATTCCCATTTCACTGGATCATAGACTTGTGCAAAGGCACTTGAAAAAGAAAGAAAAAGAGGAATTAGTAATGCGAAAGATAGCTTCATATGCTTGAAATTACAACTAAGCAAAACTAACCAATACCCATACGGTGCGGATAAGAAAGCCTCGATTATGTTTGGAATCTTAGCGATACTAGTCTTTATTGTTTTTGGCAATGTTTTGTGACTTTTCACACTTCAAGATTCCTCTATGCAAGGTTAGAAATAGAAAACGCATCTAAAAGGAAATTCAAATCTGATAAAATGAAAAATGCATTAATAGTCCTGGCGCTCTCGATTAGCTTCATATCCTGTGAAAAACAATTCTTGGATGTTCCAGGAAAACATGGAGATCGCGTAACAACTGAAGAGCTAACTTTCCGGGACATGGGAGTGTGCAGTGGCATGTGGTTCGAAAACGACTGTGGCGATATTTTTGAAGTTTACAATTACTTTCCGCAGAACATGGGTTTTTGTGGCACACCCTATATGTTGCAGCTTGGAGAACGAGTCTCTCTCAAGTATCAATGTTACGATGATAGTGAGCTGGTTCAATGTGAGGCTCTATCTGTTTTCGAGCAAGAATGTTTTGAACAAGGAAAGCGAATTAGCACCGTTGAGGTGGTGCATGATGATGTCGCATCCGAAGAATAAAAAAAAGGTGGAATAGTTGTTGACCATTTCGCCTTTTTCAAATCAACCTGCTTATCATAAGTGCAATTCCTTATCGCCTGCCAATCTGTAAGCGAATCTCGTCTTCAAATAATACATTACAGGCACTATCACAAGAGTTAAGAAGGTGGCGAAAGTCAAACCGAAGATTACAGTCCAGCTCATTGGTCCCCAGAAAACCACATTGTCTCCACCTACATAAATCTTAGGATCATACTCAGTAAGTAGAGATATAAAGTCGATGTTGAGACCAACCGCCAATGGCACAAGTCCAAGAACGGTTGTGATCGCGGTTAGCAATACTGGTCTAAGACGTGTTTTACCTCCTTCAACCATGCAATCAATCAATACTGGAATTGGAAGCTTAGCGGTTTCAGATAGCCCTAACTCCTCGCGCTTTCGATCCATAATTAGTTTAGTATAGTCAATTAAAACGATGGCGTTGTTTACCACAATTCCTGCTAAGGAAATGATACCAATCATTGTCATGATTACAATGAAATCCATCTGAAATACAACTAGTCCAAGAAAAACGCCTATTAAACTTAATACTACCGAACCAACGATTATGAATGGTGTAAGTACTGAGTTAAACTGAGCAACTAAGATCAGGAAAATCAGGAAAACTGCAATTAGTAGAGCCGTACTTAAAAATGCCATTTCTTTCTCCTGATCCTCCATTTGACCGGTGAATTTGATGTCAACTTTTTCTGGCTTTTCATATTCTTCTAAGGCCGCTTGAAGTTCGGCTACTACCTCATTTGGGTTTGAACTTTCTAAAACATTAGAGGATACAGTGATCAATCTTTTTTGATCTTTCCTTTTAACTGCATTGAAAGTTGTAGAACGTTTGGCGCTGGCCACAGCTGATATTGGTACCTGTTGGATTTGACCGTTGGTCTGATCGCGGAATGTTATGAGTTGGTTCATCATCGCGTCTTCATTATAGCGGTATTTGTCTTCTAAACGTACCATGATAGGGTACTCATCTTCACCACTTTTAAATCGACTTACCTCCATACCAAAGAGTGAGTTCCTAAGGGTGGAACCAATTTGACCGGTAGAAACGTTATATCGTCTTGCCTTGGCGCGGTCAACCATCACGGGCATCTCAGGTTTTCCAATACTCACATCCAATTTTAGTTCCTCAACCCCGACAATATCTTGATCGTCAATGAATGCTTTCACGCGCTTTGCTTCAGCTAATAATTCATCGTAATTATCCCCTGAGACTTCGATGTTGATTGGCTTAGCTTGAGGTGGTCCAGCTGGATCCTTATCTACAGTTATTTGAACTCCAGGTGCACCAGCTACTAGCTCTCGAATATCATCCATTACTTCATTCGTGCTTACACCTCTTCTGTGTTGAAACTGAACAAACGAAACAGTAATTCGCGCCTTGTTTGGAGTTGCCGCCATGGATGGCCCTTCATTTGGATCGGATGTTCCAGCTCCAACTTGAGCGATAACGGATTCTACTAAATAGTTGTATTTATTGACCACGCCCTCAGACTCTTCCTCTTCAACTTCATATTTACTCACGTAGTCAAGAACTTTCGCTTCCAATTCCTTGGTTGTTTTGTTCACATCAACTATGTCAGTGCCAATTGGGGCCTCAACAAATACATTGACATAATTGGGCATATTAACTGGGAAGAATAGCACTTTAGGCGAAAACATCCCAAGCAGAACAAAAGAAAAAACCAAAAGCAGCAGTGTGCCTAAGAAGTATGCAATTGGAGTTCTCTTATTAAAAACGTGTCTTAAAAATTTCTCATAACCCCGCTCCATAGATGGAATTAGTGAGGTTTGGAAATACTTTGTAGATGGGGTCAAAATGAATTTAGTCGTGATGACTAGAAATCCCCCGAGGGCAATTAAGTTGCCCAGAGCTGTTGCTTGGAGGGAAATAATTATTCCGATAATCATTAGTATCGATCCTAAGGTAATGGCCTTCTTTGCCCTCATGGGTGTTTCTTCTACTTTCATGAACATTGCGGTTAAAACTGGATTTATAACCAAGGCAACAAACAATGATGACCCCAAAACAATGATGAGCGTCATCGGCAAGAAGAACATAAATTCTCCCATAAGTCCAGGCCAAACAATTAGCGGTGAAAAAGCTGCAAGGGTAGTAGCCGTTGAGGCAATAATAGGCCAGGCCACTTCTCCAACTCCATATTTGGCAGCATCAATCGCATTCATGCCATCATCCATAAGTCGATAGATGTTTTCGACTACAACAATTCCATTGTCAACCAGCATTCCAAGTGCAAGTACTAAAGCGAATAGCACCATCATGTTTAGAGTAACGCCTGCCGCACTTAATATGAAGAATGAAATAAACATGGATAGGGGAATTGCTACACCAACGAAAAGAGCATTTCGCAGCCCTAAAAAGAATAGTAACACTGTAATGACCAGAAGCATTCCGAAAATGATGCTGTTCTCCAATTCATTGACTTGGGTTCGCGTTTGTTTGCTCTGGTCTCCTGTAATGGTAATTTCTAGGTTGTCTGGAAACATTTCTGCTCGAGCCTCATCTATTATATCAATAATTTTATCCGCAGCATTAATGAGATTTTCACCAGCCCGCTTTTTTACGTCTACCATCACCACTGGTTTGGTGGTTTGTCGAGCGTAACTCTCGGCCTCTTCCTCTTCAAAAACAACTTCAGCAACGTCACTTAGGTATACGATGTTGCCCTTTTCTTGCTTGATGATAACCTTACCTAAATCCGCTGCATTTTTGAACTCACCCTCAATGCGGACTGTTCTTCGCATGGAACCTTCTAGCATATTTCCAGCTGAAATGGTCATGTTTTCATTAGCAATGGCTCCAGCAATGTCATTGAAGCTTAATTCATTTGCTTGCAGGCGAAATAGGTCAACATTAACTTTCATTTCTTTATCCTGTACACCTCGAATATCAACTTCAGTGATTTCTGAGAGTTTTTCAATTTTGTCTTCTAGGTGTTCAGCATACTCATTGAGTTGGTCAATACTAAAATCGCCACTTAAGTTGATGTTCATCACGGGCGTTAGCTCCGAAATATTCATTTCAAACACATTCGGATCAGCAGGCAAATCCTGAGGGAAATCTTGGTCGCCCATGGCAATATCCACCTTGTCTTTGACTTTTCTAAGCGCCTCATCTGGAGTAACACTAAAGTCGAACTCAATAAAAATTGTTGAATACCCCTCTACAGAAGTGGATGTCATTTTGTCGATACCTGAAATGGACCCAATTTCTTTTTCAAGAGGTCTGGTGAGAAGCTTTTCTATATCCACTGGAGAGTTCCCAGGATATGGTGTCCCAACATATATCTGCGGAATAACTACCTCAGGAAATGCTTCTCTTGGCATGCCCACATAGGCCTGAATTCCCGCAATGACAAGAATTACTAGAACCACCATGACCGTCATTCGATTGTTGATGCTGGCCGTGCTCAGACCGAACTGACGCATTTTTGATTTTATTTTCTCTTCCATTTTTTTGTCTTGAGAGATTTCTAATTATGATTGAATAGCAACCTTATCGCCATCTTTTACTGATCGTGCTCCTCGTTCAATGAGCATTTCGGTACCTATGAGTCCTTCAGTTATTTCGACATTACTTTGGTATGTGATACCTGTTGTTATTTCCACCTTTTTCGCGACACCATCAGCTACTGTATAGACAAATTCCTGACCTGTTGGGGTTATCTGAATCAGAGCTGAAGGTATAACTACAGTGCTGTCTGAAGCGTAGTCGCGAATACTAATTTCTGCCAAAAGATTCGGACGAAGAATCTTATCCGAGTTTGGTAGATCAAGCGTAATTTTAAAAGTTCTGTTATTTGGATTTATAAAGTTTCCAATTCTGCCAATTTTAGTCTCTACTTCGTGACCCATGCTTGGGAAAGCCGCCACTACTGCATCGCCCGCCTTGATCTTGCCTAAATATCCTTCGGTAACATCAGCCTTGATGTAAACTGAATTCATGTTGATTAGTCGAAATGCGGGCATGGCTGGATTGGCCATTTCTCCAACCTTTGGGTTTATTTCGTCAACTTCACCTGAAAATGGCGCGCTCACTATATACAAGCTTTTCTGAGCCTCTAAAGTCTCCAAACTGTTTTCGAGTGATTCGTAGTTGTTTTTCGCCTCTAGGTACTGGATTTCTGATCCAATTTCTTGGCTCCAGAGCGACTCTTGCTTTTCGTAAATGAGTTTAGCTAACTGAAGTCTTGACTTTAGCTCGTTAATTTGGTTGGTTACTATTTTACTATCGATAGTCATCAAGGTTTGTCCTTTAGAAACCGTATCACCTTCTTTGACCGAAATTGATGTAATTTTCCCTGCTGCTTCAGGAAAGAGCTGCGCATTTTGATCTGCTTCCACCAAACCTTGCACCGTGAAGTAATGACTGAAATCCGTGCGAGCAAGCTGCATGGCCGTTATAACCGTTGTGTTTTCCGCAGTAATTGTAGAATCGTTTGATGCAACTTGTTCAGAGGATTCCCCTCCACCGCAAGAAGTTAAAACGATAGCTGCTGTAATTGTTAACAGTGAATATCTCATGATACTATTTGTTTGAGTCGATTGTCTTATTTTCATTTTAGATTCCGTAGGCTGTCACTAGATTAAGCTTGGCGTTCAGCAGCTCAATAGTGGTGTTGATGTAGTTTCCGAGAGTTGTCAAATACTGAGATTCGGCTTGGGTTAATTCGCTACTCGAAGCAAGCCCTTCATTGAATTTGATTCGTGTAGTTTCTTTAATTGTTTTCGCAAGCTCCAGATCATCGGTTAGCACTTCATATCGTTCAAGTGCGCTCTTATAAGAATTAGCCGCATTGATCGCCTGCATTGTCAGGCTCTGTTCGAGCATAGTTTTCTGACTTCTTGTTTTCTCAAGTTCTAACTTAGATTGCTGTGTTTTCATGTAGCGCATGCCTGAACTAAAAATGGGAACGTTCAATTGAAGACCCCAGAGTGTTGTAGGATAAAATTTGTCCACAATATCTCCAAAATCGTTGCTGAATGAGTTTTGACTGTGTGTGAAAAAAGCACTGAGCTGGGGATAATAACCGGTACGAGTGTTTGACAGTGATAATTCACTTAATCGCTCTCCTTGCATTACAGTTTGATAATCAATATGATTTGTCGGTGAAAATGTCTGATTGATTAGGCTTAATGCAATATCCGAACCCATGTCAATGAGTGTTTCTATATTGTCTGTAAGTGTAATCGTTTCATTTACTGGAATGCCCATTTGAAACTTAAGCAGATTCAGAACAGCCTCGTGCTGTCGATTCGCAAAATCCAATTGGTTTGCAATGCTTGATTTTAATAATCGAACCTGATCGGCATCTTGTTTTTCTAGAAAACCGACTTCATAGAATTTAGAGGTTTCCAAATAAATCTGCTCAATATTCTTCTTGTTTTCTTCAAGTGCTTCGATATTCTCTTCAGCAGCGATTGCATTAATATAAGTCTGAGAAATGCCCGTCTTTACTTCACTCTCTGTCCTTTCAGCTCCAAGTTCGGAGTATTTCATGAATTCCTTCGCTGATTTTAACCCTACGAAGTATGAACCATCGAATAGTAACTGACTTGCTGTAATGCCACCGGTAAGGCTATGCGGTAATCCAAACTGTAAAGGAACCAAAAGACCAGCCGGAGCTGATGGGTCAAATGCGCTAGCTTCAGCAACTTGGGTGGGTATATCAATAAAGTTGTTGTAAGATGCCTCTGCGTTAACTTGAGGTAACCCGATCGCGGTAATCTCACGTACCTTGCTTTGACTAATCTTAATGTCCATTTCAGCTTGTTTCAGCTGTAGGTTGTTTTGAACGCCATAAGCTAAGGCTTCTTCAAGCGAAAAGGTCCTAGCGTCTTGAGCGCTAACGTTTGCGCTGAAGGCAATTAGTGATATATAAAGAAGGAACTTGCGGTGCATAGTGGTTATAGTTCTATGTTTTCTTTTTTGACTTTTTCTTTTAGGTAGGCGAGACCTTTCTCACTGGCTATTCCACGAATGTGATAGCGCATCATTTCCAAGTGGATTTTTTTAAAGGAGTACTTCTCTGGAGGAAAAGTGTGCCCATCTGAGCATAAATGCACCTTCGTGGCATAAAATGCTGCAATCAGAAACGGGTCGAGATTATCTCTGTAATATCCTTGTTCAATTCCCTTTTTCAGGTTGCCCTCAACGCACTCATGTATAAAGTTGTTCTGAAATTGGTGAAAAACGTCCCAAGCTTTAGGGTGATATTTCTTCAGGTCATAATTAATAGACGGATGAACCTGTCCAAATTTTTGACTCATTTCTTTGGTTAGTTCAAAGAGCATGTCTATCGCGTTTGGAATTGAGTCACACATATGATTTGCATGGTTCATTTCCTGATTCACCAAAGCCTGCAATGACTTTACAACTAAATCATTTTTGTCAGAGACATATAAATACAGTGTCTTTTTTGACACTCCCAACTGACGAGCAATATCGTCCATTGTCATGCTTTTGATGCCATAGCGCATGAATAACTGTACTGTTCCAGCTAGCAGCTCCTGACCGCGTGTATCCATTTCTGCTTTCATAATTCGGGGCGAATGTAGAAACAATAATTACAATGGAAACAATAGTATATAAAAACGTTTCCTATGGGTCTGTCAGGGTTCCCGAAATAGCATCTCGATTATATAGCCAGATTGATCGAGAACGATAATCGTGTGCAGTGGAAATAAGTAAGAAACCAGCAAAATATGGAGCAACTGCTAAAGCGATTCCGATGGCTGGATTTAGTGTGACTGCTGTACTAATTATCATTATTGGAATTTACTAACAATGGCAATATAACCGATAGCTGAACGCTTTTGAAAAATTCGGTAGCTCTGCCATGCTGTTTTTGAACGTTTCAGCTTTTTTTTTCAGGTTTTTTGAGAAAAGCCATACTTAATTTTTTCACCATTTAATTCATAGCCACCTGCAAGGTCGAGGATGGCTGTCGAATCATAAAGGTTTTTTAGTTCGTCTTTGGTGAGAGCTAAATCACTTGGCATGAAGCTGGTCAACATTCTTTCACGCCAGCTTAAGGGCAGCGCTCATTGGGAAAATGATCGAGGAGCGGTCTTCCTAATTAACTTCAAAGAATCTACGGCAAGAAAGCTAACGGTTTAGACTTGAATACACCTCATCCCAACTATACGCAGTTTCATCCCTTTTTTTTGAATTTTACCTCGCTCTGCTATATCCTTGAATTGATATTGTAGTGTGATTGGGTTAAGAAGTTAATAGTGCAAATAGTTTAGTACTGACCCAAATTGGCGTCTTGCGAAAGCAGGACGCTTTTTTATGCAAAATTGAGTATCAAGAAAAAGCCCATTTGCACTCCAAAAACAGCCACAGCAATTTTTCGGTTCATATCAATTTGCAAGCGCTGCCATACCGCAGATAAAAGGGTAGCGATTACGAACCATGAAAAATAGTTCGCCAAAGGAACACTATCCGCACTCCAGGTCCAGAAATCCAATTTGATGGCCACGGGCTCGATTAATAGATCGAGAAATGTCATGAGTGCTCCAGCAATAGCAGCTCTTAATATCCAATGTCCAGATAATGATTTGGCGATTGCATTGGTTGCATATAGCAGCATAAGCCAGTTCACTCCAATCATTAGCGGAGTTGAAAAAATCTTAGGGCCCAAAACTGGTCCGTAAACATATTCACCGAAAGGCCAACCTGTATTTACACCGATAATTTCAATTCCCAGTCCAGCTAAGTAGCTCAAAAGAAATATCCACCAGTTTTTCCAATCATGATGATTGATCAAAATAATTAAGAGTGTGAGTAAAAGGTTGAGCGGGGTTAAGCTCAAAAACTCCTGCGAATCTCCCAGCATAACGCCTCCAATGCCAATTAAGTGGAAAAGCACCAAAATTCCGATAGAGAGATATTGCTTGTTCTTAATCATTAATGATCATTTCTGAAGTGATTTTTGCACTTAGCAATGCCAAAGGTATGCCTCCACCTGGGTGCACACTTCCACCACAGAAGTAGAGGTTTTTAATCTTCGATGAAAAGTTCGGATGTCTCAGAAACGCAGCCGTTTGATCATTGGAGCTAGTGCCGTAAAGCGCCCCCTGATAGCTTCTTGTATCTTCTTCAATTCCTTCGGGGGTCCAAATTTTTTCTTGTCTTATCAAGGGCCGAATATCTGTATCTAATTGATTATTTATTTTTTGAATGACTCGTTCCTTCAAACCGCCAACATCACTCTTCCAGTCTTGTCCTCTATGTGCAGGTGCGTTTACCATAACGAACCAGTTTTCTGAACCTTTTGGTGCATCATTGGGATTAGACTTGCTTGATATATTGATGTAAACAGTTGGGTCTGTTGGCAGTCTATTTTCATCGAAAATTTCTTTAAACTCTTGCTTATAGTCCTTTGAGAATAGAATATTGTGAAGTGAAAGCTCGTCAAATGATTTTTGAACACCCCAATAAAAAACAACTGCGGAGCTCGAGCTTTCTTGTTTCAAAGTTTTTTCCGGAGCTGGCTGGCCTTTCATTAGTCGCTTATAGGTGAAATAAACATCAGCATTACTGGCAACTATTTCGGAGCTTACAATCATATCGTTTACTCTTACTCCGATAGCTTTGCCATTTTCAACTATAACTTCCTGAACAAGCGAATTGAAATGGAAGGAAACCCCAAGATTTTCAGCTAGTTTTTGAAGTGATTTAGGTATTTCTTGCATACCACCTTTTGGTGCGAATGTTCCGAATCCATGCTCGAACCATGGAATTACATTTAAAATACCAGGAGCCTTGTAGGGATTGGAGCCGTTATAGGTGGCAAATCGATTGAAGAGTTGAACCAAATGAGGCTCCTTAATGCGATCCTCATTTGCTTGATTCATGGATTTGAATAAATCGAATTGACCAATTCTTACCAGTGAGTTGAATGTGTCCTTACTCAACCAAGTTGCAGCCTTATGCAATGATTTTTCTAAAAATATTTTACCGCTATGGTCGTAGATATTCTTCGAATAGTTGAAGTAATCAATTAGCACCATAGAGGAAACACCAAGCTTGTCTTGAACCTCTTGAGCAAAGGCATTGGGATCCGAATATCCCGTAAGTCGCGTGCCATCTTCCCAGAAATAACGACACGATTCATCTAGTTTTTCGAACTCGAAAAAGTCATTCGGATTCTTGCCAACTAGATCAAATAGCTCCGTGACATAATGGGGCATAGTAAATAAGGATGGCCCTCCATCAAAGCGATATTCGCCCAGTTGAAAGCTATGCAGTTTGCCTCCTGCGTAGTCATTTGCCTCAAATACATGGACATCATATCCTTCATTCGCCAGACGTATGCTCAAACTGATTGAGCCAATGCCTGCTCCTATGATGATTACTTTCATTTTATACAAAGAAAAGATGGAGTTCAACATAGAGGCTTGTTTAATTGTTTTAGTTCTATGAAGGCAAATCGATTGAAATGGTTTTTTGGACTTCCCTTGATTGCTTTGGTCGTTCTTGCATTAGTCACGCAACCCAATCAGCGACCAATATCAAAAACCCAATTAGGTTTTAAAGTCTTGGAATCAGATGCTTTATTCTTTAAAAATCTGAGGCAGTTTTATTATGAACGAGAGGATCGAAAGGATGCTGATTATGAACTCTTCAGGCACCCTGACCAGGCTCAATTTGAGCGAAACGCGCCAAGATTGACCATCGTTAACAATTGGAAGCATGATGAGGCCTACCTGTTATTTGAGACTAAAGCTGGAAACCCTTTTGAGCAGACAATTCGCTTTGAAACTAACAAGGATTCATTTGGGTATAATTTGTCTGGTTTAAATGCCACTGAGCAACAACAAATTGCAGTGAATTTATACGATGTGTTAGAGTCGAAGGATCTTCGTTGCTCGGTTTTAAGTAATAACGAATGGTATCCAATATGGGAGAATGAGATGAAACGAGGAATTCTAAGAATGATTCTCAAGGACTATTTCAAATTGACAGGAAGTTTGTGATTTTGAAAACTGGCAAAATTGATTCTTATACCTTTCTGCCATGAATAGTAAGACCAGAGTAAAAGCAGACAAGCTTTATCTTTTGTTAGGAGCTCTTTTTATCACAGCGCTCGTTGTATGCAACCTCATTGCAAATAAATTTGTTTCGGTCGATCTGGGTTTTTACATTTTCACCATTTCGGCTGGAGTACTTCCTTACCCCATTACCTTCTTGATTACAGACGTGTTGAGTGAAGTATACGGACAGAAAAAAACCAATCAAGTTGTCATTTCAGGGTTCGCAGCACTTGTCTTCACCATGTTTATACTCTGGGTTGGCGGGCAATTCAATGCGATAGAAACCTCACCGGTCAGTAATGGAGTATATAACAGTGCTTTCGGAAACTCAACACGAGTTATATTTGCTTCAATGGCAGCCTATCTTGTAGCTCAGTTAGTCGATGTGCGCCTATTTCACTTCTGGAAAAGACTCACAAACGGAAAGATGTTGTGGCTCAGAAATAATGCATCGACTATTCTTTCTCAATTGGTTGATACTAGCCTAGTGGTTATTGTACTTTTTTACGGGAAAGAAAGCTGGGAAACAATGGGCGGATTTATTCGCGATGGCTGGTTCTTCAAAGCTTTAGCGGCATTAATAGATACACCAATCATCTATGTTCTGACATGGCTAATACGTAAACAGTTCAGGTTAAAATTCGGCCAAGAAGTTTCCTGATTGAAACCGGGTTGTATAATCGCTACATATCCAGTATTTTCGCGGTAAGGTTGACTCTATTTAGAAACAGTCTAAATAGTTTGAACCAATCGTATAATTAAACGTTTCAACATCATGATTAAAGTCAGTGATAGTGCTAAAGAGCAAGTACACAAGTTGCTTGGCGAACAAAAAATAGAAGGCGATTCCTTCATCAGGGTTGGAGTCAAGGGTGGCGGATGCTCAGGTTTGACCTATGTCATGGACTTTGATTCAACTTTAAAAGATGACGACAAAGTCTTTGAAGACAAAGGAATCAAAGTGGTGGTAGACAAGAAGAGTTTCTTGTATTTGATAGGAACCGAGTTAAACTACTCAGGTGGTCTCAATGGGAAGGGATTTGAATTTGTAAATCCAAACGCAAGCCGCACATGTGGTTGCGGTGAGAGTTTTTCCATTTAATCAAACTTTAAACAATTGCTAGCGGCTGAGGCTGCTGCTAAAAGCTATTAAGATGGCATATACAGAAACAGAATTAGCCGAAGAGTTAAAGAATAAGAAATACGAATTTGGATTTGTTTCCAATTTCGAATCGGACAAAGCTCCAAAGGGGTTAAACGAGGACATTATTCGATTAATATCGGCTAAGAAGAATGAACCAGAATGGTTGTTGGAATACAGACTAAATGCTTTAAAAGTTTGGCAGGATATGAAAGAGCCAGAATGGGCACATATTCTTTACCCCAAAGTAGACTTTCAGGATCTTCATTATTACTCCGCACCGAAGACCAAGAAAAAACTCAATAGCTTAGATGAGCTCGACCCTGAATTAAAGTCGATGTACGACAAGTTGGGTATCAGCACTGAAGAGCAAAAAAGATTGACCGGTGTAGCTGTTGATGTTGTAGTGGATAGCGTAAGTGTTGAGACCAGTTTCAAAGAGAAACTCGGTGAGTTGGGTATTATCTTTTGTTCCTTTTCAGAAGCGGTCCAGAATCACCCAGATTTGATCAAAAAATACATGGGTAGTATCGTACCTACCAATGACAATTTCTATGCTGCTTTAAATGCCGCTGTATTTACGGATGGCTCCTTTTGTTACATCCCGAAAGGGGTCCGTTGCCCCATGGAATTGAGCACCTATTTCCGCATCAATGACGCCCAAACAGGTCAATTTGAAAGAACATTGGTTGTGGCTGATAGCGGAAGTTATGTTAGTTACTTGGAAGGCTGCACGGCACCTATGCGAGATGAGAATCAATTGCATGCTGCGGTTGTTGAGCTCATCGCAATGGACGATGCTGAGATAAAATACAGCACGGTTCAGAACTGGTATCCCGGAAACGAAGAAGGAAAAGGTGGTATTTACAACTTCGTGACCAAGCGAGGGTTATGTGAAGGCCGCAATTCAAAAATCAGCTGGACACAGGTTGAAACGGGTTCGGCAATTACTTGGAAATATCCGAGCTGCATCTTGAAAGGGGATAATTCCATTGGGGAGTTTTATTCTGTGGCTGTCACAAACAATTACCAGCAAGCCGATACTGGCACCAAGATGCTACATATTGGTAAAAACACCAAAAGCACCATTATCTCAAAAGGAATATCTGCTGGAAAAAGCAACAACAGCTACAGGGGATTGGTCAAGATATTGCCCAAGGCTCATAATGCTAGGAATTTTAGTCAATGTGACTCGCTGCTTTTGGGCAATCAATGTGGAGCGCATACCTTCCCGTATATTGAGACTCAAAATAGTTCCGCTAAAGTGGAACACGAAGCAACCACTTCAAAAATTGGCGAGGATCAAATTTTTTACTGTTTACAGCGAGGAATCGATGAAGAAAAAGCAGTAAGCCTGATCGTAAATGGATACGCCAAAGAAGTGCTAAACAAGCTGCCTATGGAGTTTGCTATCGAAGCACAAAAACTGTTGAGCATTTCACTCGAGGGATCTGTTGGCTAGATCAGTGAACACTTTTTCGAAATATCTGAAATGGAGTTGGCTGCTGCTTTTAGTGCCGATTTATGTTTTCATCTTTCTCAAGATCGGAAGCTTTCATGTTCGCTTATGGGACGAGAGTTGGTTTGCTGTTCATGCCTATGAAATGTTGGAACAAGGTTCCCTTTTGGTGCCATATTTTGACGGTCACCCAGTGATTCATGGCACAAAACCTCCATTGCAATCTTGGTTGCAAATGATTTCGATAAGCCTTTTTGGATACAGCGAAATGTCATTGCGTTTGCCAAGTGCCATGGCAGCAGCTGTCACTGTTGTTTGGGTATATCACTTTATGAAAAGTAACGTTGGCATCTTAACCGCTTGGATTTCGGCCATGGTATTACTTACGACTAATGGATTTATACATTATCATGCAGCCCGAGGTATGGAGGCTGATTCATTGTTGACGCTTACCTTATTTGCCCAAGCTGTTTTTATTTGGCGTTACATCAAGACCAACAAACCTTTGAATTTGGCTATTACAGGCTTGCTTGTTGGGGTGTCATTTTGGGTGAAGGGCGTAGCGGGGTTCTTATTGGTTCCCGCGTTACTCGCTTCTATGATTTATATAAAAAAGGATTCAATTAGCATAATATTAAAGTCACCCTTTACATACGGAGGTATATTCATGGCGTTAGGGCTTTCAGCAGCTTACATGCTAATTAGAGAGTCACTTCAACCCGGATATTACGATTTTGTATTGGACATGCAAGCGGGCAGAGCTATTGCGGATGTAGGCCATGACCAGTCTTTTGGATTTTACTATGACCTCTTAGTCAATCGTTTTTTTGGCTATTGGATTGCGTTTGGAGTAGCCGGTTTATTTCTGCCTTTCTTATTAAATATTGAAGGAAAGACCCTTTTCAAGTTTTCAGCAATTATTACCGTCATTTTTCTTTTGACAATCAGTGCGGCACGATCTAAACTGCAGTGGTATACCATGCCCGTATATCCTTTTCTTGCCATAATAACTGCGGGTTCCATTGCGTATTTATTTCAGAAGTTGGACAGAAGGTTTGCATTGATTTTTTTAGGTGTTCTGTTTTGGTATCCGAGTATTGCAATGTTTCACAAAGCACAAAACAACAAGATTGATGGCTATTCTATGGTGACAGAATCACAAGAAGATTATCTCTATAACGCTTATCGAAATGGAAAAAATTTGAATGGTTTAAAAGTGCTTCATACTCACTTCAGTGGTGCACTGCTTTTTTATAAATATAAGTTTGAGGCTCAGAATCAGGAATTGCAACTTCGAACAAATTCTGAAGTAGAAGTTAATGACATTGTTCTTGTTAGGAGCCACAAGTTTTTGAAAGAATTGGATCAGAATTTTGAGCTCGATACGCTTGATGATAATGGAGCGGCTTTTTTGCTTAAGGTTGGAATTTCAAAGTCAGAACATGTTGAAAGTGAACTTCAAAAGGAGGTTCAAGACTAAATGGAGGCATTGCTTAAATATCAAAAATGGAGCTGGTTACTATTGCTAATCCCAATCTACGTTTTCATCTTTTTGAAACTAGATTCGTTTCATGTTCTGCTTTGGGATGAAAGCTATTTTGCTGTGCACGCAACCGAAATGTTTTTGAACGATTCATGGTTCCTGCCATACTACAATGGCGAACCTATTAATGGCGGAACTAAGCCTCCTGTACAATATTTATTTCAAATTTTATTTATTCAATTGCTTGGAATCAATGAGCTTGCATTGAGACTACCGAGTGCTATCGCTGCGGCCATTTCTGTTTTGGTAGTATTTCATTACGCCCGTTCCCGATTCGGGGATTTGGCTGCTTGGGTTTCTTCTTTCGTTCTTTTGACTTCTGCCGCTTTTATCCACTTCCATACAGGACGAGGCATGGAGGCGGATGCGATGTTAGCATTGGTTATGTTATTGCAGGTGGTGGTCTTCTCACAATTCGTCAAATCCAACTCAAACAAGTCATTATTCCTCCTAGCGTTGATGATAGCAATGGGATTTTTGGTGAAGTCTATCGCAGGGTTCATGTTTGTGCCTGGGTTTGTAATCTATTTGATCATATATGAGCGGGATCGAATAAAACCGCTTTTTAAGATTCCATCATTCTATTTGGCAGTTACTATTACAATCGGGTTACCCTTAGCGTATGTTGCCTATCGTGAATCGGCTTTGCCTGGGTTTATTGATTTTATAATGGAACGTCACGTAGGACGTTTTAGCAATGAATTGGGCTATTATCAATCGGCTCATTATTACATCAAGCTTTTCACCACACCACGATTTTTAATTTGGACAGCACCAGCATTGGCTAGTTTGTATTATGCCTTTGTTTCCAAAGACAAGTTGAGTCAAGAGGCGCGACTTATTACCGTTATTGCATTATCCTATTTCGTGTTAATCAACATCGCCAATACTAAGTATGAGCATTATGTCAATCCACTTCATCCGTTATTCGCATTGACTATTGGGTTCATGGGTTACTCCATTTTCAAACAGCTGAGTTTGAAAAACACAACCGTATTGTTGACTATCATTTTTAGCATTCCCTGTTACATGATGTTCATTAAATCTCAATCTAATTACATTGAACCAGCTGGAGACCATGACGATAACAGCACACGATATTTATATGCTATAAGCAAGTCAGAAAAAAATGTTGACGGATTGAAAGTGCTGGACAACGGCTTCGAGGCAGCCTTGATATTTTATAAGCATAAGCTGGCTGCACAAGGTCAGACCATTACGATTAACAATAAGGATATTAAAGCTGGAGATAGAGTTTTAACGGCCAATCATGATTTACATGAATGGGTCAACAATAATTTTTATTCAGAAAAAATAGATCAATTAAACAGCGCAATTGTTTACCAAATAAACGCACCAAGAAATGAGTGATTTTTTAAGCATCAAGAACCTTCGAGCGTCCATTGACGGAAATCAAATATTGAAGGGAATCAACCTAGAAGTGAAACCTGGTGAAGTACACGCCATCATGGGGCCAAACGGAAGTGGCAAGAGCACGCTATCGTCAGTATTGGCGGGTCGCGATGATTATGAAGTTGAAGCGGATTCCGTGACCTTTCGAGGTCAGGATTTGCTGGAACTTGCTCCAGAAGATCGATCTAGAGAGGGTTTGTTTTTGGCTTTTCAATATCCTGTGGAGATTCCAGGTGTCAGCAACATCAACTTTTTGAAAGCTGCAATCAATGCAAAGCGAAAGCATCAAGGTTTGGATGACATTTCTGCGAAAGACTTTATGGTAATGCTGAAGGAAAAGCAAGCAATGGTGGAGTTGAAATCGAATCTGGCCAATCGCTCGGTAAACGAAGGATTTTCGGGTGGTGAAAAGAAGAGAAATGAGATTTTTCAAATGGCCATGCTCGAGCCGAAACTGGGAATCTTGGACGAAACAGACTCAGGTCTAGATATTGACGCATTGAAAATTGTTTCTAACGGAGTTAACAAGCTTCGTGGGGCAGATCGTTCGTTCATTGTTATAACCCACTACCAGCGATTGTTGGAATACATAATTCCTGATTTTGTTCATGTATTGTTCGAGGGTCGAATTGTCAAGTCAGGCGGTAAGGAGCTGGCGTTAGAGCTGGAAGAGAAAGGTTACGATTGGATTAAGGAAGAAGTATCTACATAGTCAATCCGACTATTCACAACATTGAATCATAAGTAATGAATAAAGAAACATTCCTAAAGCAGTTTGATAGTATACCCACTCAATATCCCATTCAGGGAGAGGCGCGTGCTGCTATTCACAACGGATTGCATTTTCCAACAACTCGAGACGAGAAATGGAAATACACGAAGGTAAACTCAATTATTGAGTCCAATTTCAATCAAAATGAAACCACTATTTCCAATGTAGATTCCTATAAAATGGACGCATCTTGGTCCTACCAAGTTTTTGTGAATGGCGCTTATCAATCAAATTTAAGCGACTCGCTTCCCGATGGTGTTCAAATGACTTCCATCTCCAAGGCAGAGGGCGTTATGAGAGAAAACATGCTTACTAAATTGGGTCAGTTATTTGATCATAAAAGCGAAGCTTTTCCATCATTAAACACAGCTTATTTCACCGATGGAGCATTCTTGTCGGTTTCGAAAAACACAAATGTTGAACAGCCTATAGCTATTTTGAACATTAGTGAGGGATCCGCTCAGGCCAGTAATGCAAGAAATTTGATTCATGTCGAAACAGGAGCAGAGGTCAAGTTTGTTCATCATTTTGAAGGGTCAAATAATACAGGGTCATTCACCAATTCCGTATCTGAAATTTTTGTTAATGAGAACGCTCAGGCTGATTACTATTTAATTCAAAATGAAGGCCAAGACACAAGCTCGATTACGAATACTAACATTGCTCAAAAGCGAGATAGCCGTTTTACTATTGTTACCATAACGAAGTCTGGACAGTTGGTGCGAAACAATATCAATATGGCAATTAAAGAGCCGGGTTGCGAATCGAATATGATGGGAATCTACTTCACAGATGGTACTCAGCATTTAGATAATCAGACTTATGCCGATCATCAAGATCACGGCTGCAATAGCAATGAACTTTACAAGGGAGTTATGGCTGATCGATCCACTGGAGTATTCAATGGAAAAATCATGGTTCATCAGGCAGCCCAGCAGACCAATGCCTTTCAGAGTAATCAGAATATTTTATTGAGTGACAAAGCCACCATCAACACAAAACCTGAGTTGGAGATTTATGCAGATGATGTGAAATGCTCACACGGTTGCACCATAGGCCAGCTAGATGAAGAGGCAATGTTTTATTTACAGAGTAGAGGTTTAGGAAAAGAAGCCGCTCACCGCTTGTTGGTTCAAGCATTTGCACAAGATGTAATAGACACGATTGAGATCGATAGTTTAAAAGAAAACGTATCACAATTCATAGAATCAAAATTTGAATGAAGCTAGATATTGATAGCATAAGGGAGCAATTTCCAATACTACATCAAGAGGTCAATGGGAAGCCTTTGGTCTATTTAGATAATGGTGCCTCATCACAAAAACCAAAGCGAGTCATTGATGCAATAAGTCATTATTACGAAAATGATCACGCCAATGTACACCGCGGTGTGCATACTCTAAGTCAGCGAGCTACAGATGCATTCGAAGCCGTTCGAAAACAAGTTCAACACTTCATTAATGCTGAACATGAGCACGAGATCATTTATACACGCGGAACTACGGAAGCCATCAATTTGGTAGCTAGTTCTTATGGCAAAGTCTTCATCGAAGAAGGTGATGAAGTGTTGATTTCGACCATGGAGCACCACAGTAACATAGTGCCTTGGCAGATGATGTGCGAAGAATGGGGAGCGGGTTTAAAAATCATTCCAATCACGGAGAGCGGTGAAATTATCATGGATCGCTTTGATGAGTTGCTTTCGGGTCGAACGGCTATGGTAGCCTTAAACCATGTGAGTAATTCGCTGGGGACCATCAATCCGTTGCATGAGATCATCAATAGGGCACACAAGGTTGGAGCAGCTGTATTGATAGATGGCGCGCAATCGGTACCGCACATGTCGGTAGATGTGCAAGATTTAGATGCGGATTTTTATTGCTTTTCAGCTCACAAAATTTACGGCCCAACAGGCATTGGAATCTTGTATGGAAAAGAACAATGGCTCAACGATATGCCTCCATACCACGGTGGTGGAGAAATGATTGACAAGGTGTCCTTTGAGAAAACTACTTACAATTCCCTTCCATTCAAATTTGAGGCGGGAACGCCCAATATAGCTGATACCATTGCCTTGGGTGAGGCCATCCGGTTTATGGAAGAAGTGGGCGTTGTAAATATCGGTGCATGGGAAAATGAATTGGTTGAATATGCCACAATGAAATTGTTGGAGGTTGATGGTCTTAGAATCTATGGAACTGCCAAGAATAAAGCTTCGGTAATTTCATTCCTAGTCGGAGACATTCACCCATTTGATATGGGTACCATTTTAGATCAATTGGGAATAGCTGTTCGCACAGGTCACCACTGTACTATGCCATTGATGGACTGGTACGGAATACCGGGCACAGTGCGCGCTTCTTTTGCCGTTTACAACACCAAGGCCGAGGTTGATACCTTGGTGGAGGGAGTGAAGCGGGCAGCAGCAATGTTGGGTTAAATTCTACCTTCGAACTATGGCAAAAACCAAAACAGCTTTCGTATGCCAATCATGTGGCACTCATGCCTCCAAATGGATGGGTCAGTGTGCGGGTTGTAATGAATGGAACACCCTCATCGAAGAGGTGATTTATAAAGAAAAGAAGGGCGGAGTAAGAAGGAAGTTTGTCGACAACATTTCAAAAAAACCGGTTCCGATTACTCAGGTCAGCAGTGAAGATGCAGAGCGTATTCCATTGCCAGACACTGAGCTAAACAGAGTATTGGGTGGTGGATTGGTGCCTGGCAGTGTAACCCTAATTGGTGGTGATCCAGGTATAGGAAAGTCAACGTTGTTATTGCAACTGGGCCTGAATTATTCTAGTCAGAAAATTCTTTATGTGTCAGGTGAGGAAAGCGCCAATCAGATAAAGATGCGCGCAGAACGCATCGGAAAACTGCACGATAACTTATTGCTCTTAACCGACACTTCCTTAGAACGAGTTATGGAGCGCATTGATGAATGTGAGCCGGATTTGGTAATCATCGATTCCATCCAAACCATGCAAAGCCCTGAAATAGATTCGGTGCCCGGATCTGTAGCTCAAATCAGAGAATGTACGGGGGAATTAATTCAATTTGCAAAAGAGACAAACACCCCTGTTGTGCTGATTGGTCACATAACCAAAGAAGGCAATATAGCTGGACCAAAGGTCATGGAGCACATGGTTGATGTGGTACTGCAATTTGAAGGTGATCGACAGCATTTGTATCGTCTATTGCGGTCATCAAAAAACCGATTTGGCTCTACCAACGAATTGGGCATTTATGAAATGCAGGGATCCGGATTAAAGGAAGTTCACGATCCGTCACAAGTGTTATTAAGTCAAAGGGATGAAGGACTAAGCGGATCTGCTATTGCGGCTAGCATGGAGGGCGCTCGTCCTATGATGATTGAGGCCCAGGCATTGGTTAGCACAGCTGCCTACGGAACACCGCAGCGCACTACTACAGGGTTTGATCAACGCAGGTTGCACATGTTATTAGCCGTGCTTGAAAAGCGCTGTGGATTGGCAATAGGCAAGTTTGATGTATTCGCGAATATGGCTGGAGGCATCAGGGTGGATGATCCTGCCATCGATATGGCAGTGTTGTGTGCTGCACTTTCCAGTTCTGAAGATTTTCCCATTCCGGCTAAAACCTGCTTTGCTGGCGAGGTTGGATTGAGCGGAGAAATACGTCCAGTTACTCGAATTGAACAGCGCATTCGCGAGGCTGAAAAACTTGGATTTGAAGATATATTTGTCTCTGGTTATGGCCTAAAGGGCATCGAAACAAAAGGCTTCGATATTACCGTAAAACCCATAAAACGAGTCGATGAGGTATTTCAGCAATTGTTTGGGTAGAGTTTAACCGCAGCGATCGCTGCGAAAAAGCGCTACGACCGCAGCGGTTAGGTTTTCGCTTATTCTTGTTCTATGAGCGAAAATAAAATTGGCACCTTAGTTTTTGATGCTGCGTTTAAAGTTCATAGTGCGCTGGGACTTGGCCTACTTGAATCATCTTATCAGGTATGTACGTTTTATGAGCTTCAAAAAATAGGGTTGAAAGTTGAAAATGAAAAGGCGCTACCACTCTATTATGAGGAGGTGAAAATGGATATTGGTTATCGTATAGATCTGCTTGTGGAGGACAAAGTTGTAATTGAAATAAAAGCAGTTGAATTGCTTGCAGATGCGCATTTAGCTCAGGTACTAACCTATCTAAAATTGAGTCAATGTAAATTAGGATACCTGCTAAACTTCAACGTGCCGCTGATGAAATCAGGAATAAAACGAGTCGTGAATGGAGTGTAAGTTTTTACCGCTGCATACACTGCGACCGCTGCGGTCAAATCATTTTACATAAACCGACTTCGCATTCACAAATTCTAGAATTCCTTCAATCCCTAATTCGCGTCCAAAACCTGATCGCTTTATTCCTCCAAATGGAAGCCTTGGGTCGCTCTTGACTAATTCATTAATAAAGACAGCGCCTTCTTCAAATTCATGAACCCGCTCTAGAGCAGCGTCAACATTACCAGTGCAAATAGTAACTCCAAGTCCAAAGCTGCTTTGGTTGCTAAGCTTTATAGCTTCATCAAAGTCTTTGATTCGAATAAATGGAGCAACAGGACCGAAAAGCTCGTCGTCAAACGCTGCCATTCCTGGGGTGACATTGGTCAATACGGTAGCATCGTATTGAGCACCGTCTCTTTCGCCTCCCGTTTTTAACACAGCACCTTTTTCAAGACTAGCGTTCACTTGCTTTTCAATTCCTTCTGCCAAATCAACCCTTGCCAATGGACCAATCTTCGTTGTGGCATCAGTTGGATCATTGAATATTAAGCTTTCGACTCGTTTCAAGAATTTCTCCACGTACTCATCATGAATCTCATCTGCAATTAAGAATCGCTTTCCAGCAATGCAGCTTTGTCCGCTATTCAAGAATCGAGCTCTAAAACCTGTGTCCACAGCTGCGTCAATATCCGCATCTTCTAATACAATAACAGCGTTGCTTCCACCAAGTTCCAATAAGCTAGGTTTTAACACGCTTCCTGCGGTGCTGGCTACAGCTTCACCCGCGCGCTCACTACCTGTAAGAGATACTGCACGCACCTTAGGATGCTTAATTACCGCACTTGCCTGATCGTTTGTAAGCACCAATGTCCTAAAGGCGTTTTCCGGGTATCCAGCTTCTTTAAATGCATCTTCAATGTCCATCGCACATCGTGTTACGTTTGGTGCATGCTTGAGTAAAGCGGTGTTGCCAGCCATCAATGTTGGAGCAGCAAAACGTAGTACTTGCCAAAATGGAAAGTTCCAAGGCATAATTGCGTAAATAACTCCTAAAGGATCGTAGCGCACAAAGCTTTTACTTGCGTCCGTTTCAACAATTTTAGGCGTTAAAAATTTCGCTGCATTTTCTGCGTAGAACTTACAAACCCAGGCGCATTTCTCAACCTCGGCCAAAGATTCAGAAATAGGTTTCCCCATTTCTTCCGTAATGTGATCAGCGTAAGTCTGTTTGTTTTTTAAGAGGACCTCGCCTACTTTAATCAAGAGCGATGCTCGTTCTTCAAACGGTGTTTTCTTCCATTGGTGATAGGTAGAATCAACTGCCTCGATGATTGAATTAGCCTCATCATCTGTGTGATTGTTGAAAGTCTCAATCGGTTGAAGGTTCCAAGGATTTATTGTAGAAAATTCCATGCTCTAATTTTTCGCAAGATTACATAGCAAAAGTGGATGGTAGTGCGAATTGAAAGGAATATTTAAGCCCATATATTCCCTATGAATTAGTAATGATCGGTGGAGTCATAAAGCTATTTTTGCCCGCCATGTTTGTATATCATATTCTTCGGTTTTGGGTAGGTGGTGGACTGCGTATTTGGATACGTAAAATCTACGCCTCGTTTGAGGATCCTATTCCAGAAAATGCACCCATTATTTTTGCGTGCACCCATCCAAATTCTGCTATAGATTACTGTTTTCTGCCGTTAATTACTAGGAAGAAGAGTTTTGTAATGGTGCGAGGAGACGTGTTTGCAAACAAATTCTTGGACAAGTTCTTACGAGCCATTTGGATGCTTCCTGTTTATCGAATGAAAGATGGCTTTAGCACACTGAACAAGAATGTAGACAGCTTTCAGGAATGCTATGATGAATTTGATAAGAACGGGAGGACCATGATCTTTTCGGAGGGAACAAGTATTCAGGAAAAACGGCTGCAATCTTTAAAAAAGGGAACAGCGCGTTTGGCTCTTGATTATCTGAATTCCGGTTCCAAAGAGGAGATTTATGTGGTGCCGATGGCGAATAACTATTCGCGGTTTCGACAGTTTAGGTATACGGTGATGACCAGATTTGCAAAACCTATAAAAGCCTCAGACTATCGAGCGATGTATGAGGAGAATAAGGCAAAAGCATACAACCAACTGACCCTTGATATCGAGGCCTCACTCAAACGGGTATTGATTGAGGAGAAAAACTACGCAGATGAAAGTTGGGCTGAAAAAGCATTAAATGTCCTGCGCTTCAATCGATTAGATGGCAGGAAAGAATGGATCATTACAGATGAACAACCATTCAATGAGGAAAAACAACTCGTTGATCGATTTAATGAAAAGGGGGATGCTGCGGTTTCAGATAATTGGAAAAAAGCATATGATAATCTGCACGTGAACGAAGAAATGGAAGGGTTGTTAAAGCGAAGTGAACGAAAGGATCTACATTGGATGCTCATCTTTTCGCTCTCCATTTTTGTGGGTTTAGCCAAGATCATTCACTTTCTGCCCCTAGAACTATCCAAGTGGTTGATTAAAAACAAGATTAAAGATGGTCTTTTTGAAAACACTGTAATGATTATCGGATCGTCTGTCTTTTACCTGATCCAGTTCCTCATTGTAGCTATTGTATTGACAATTCTAATGGGGTGGACAGGTTTTGTAACTGCTTGCTCCATGATTGCCATATCGGCCATCTATTCTGAGATAGTCGATGACTTTCGATTTGCTTGGAACAACCACAAATTGGTCAATAAAAAAGCCGAGTATACTCGGCTTTATAATGATTTGATGAAGTAAGGTTTAAACCAGTGCGTTCACACTTTGCCAGCCACCCCCATTCACAGCTTCCACACCATGTTTCTGCAAGATTTGGGTGGCTTGACCACTTCTTCCTCCAGAAGCACAGCATGCAACCACTGGCTTGTTCATCTTCTTAATTTCCTTCACCTTAGACTCGATGTTCTGCAGCGGAATATTCTTTGAACCTTTTACATGTCCACCGGAAAACTCCCCTGGCGAACGAACATCAATAATCACCGCTCCACGCTCTAAAAATTCTTTGGCTTGGCCCCCGCCACTTCCACCAAATATTGCATCAAATAATCCCATTTTGTTTTAATTTTTGACAAACCTAAGCTCAGCTTGCCCTGTTGTAAGTGACCTCTGTCACTCAGCTAATCTTTCACTCGATTAAACGCCAAAACAGAAAACAACCACCTAGGCAATGGTTTCTTTTTGCGCTTTTTACTCAAGGTCAACAACCAATTCAGCTTTTTTGACACGGTGATTTTATCCGTTTCCACTAACTCAATCAACGAACCGTCTGGATCTTCCAAGTACGCAAAACGGCCTGCGGCTTCTCCCATATTGAAAGAATCCCCGCTGTCAATAGTAAATGCATTGCCCATTTCGGCAGCGCGCTGCTTGATTCCATCCATTTGGTTGACATCAAAACAAATGTGAATATATCCTTGGTCACCCCAAAAGCGACCATCTAAGTTGTGTTTTCCGCTCTCATCATTAACAGGCTGCAGAAGTTCAATGTGAAAGGCACCAAAAATCTCAGAGAAAGCCCCCGTATTTCTATTGCTTGGTTCCAAGCGAACACGTCTGAATTTTTTATCTCCATCTGCAAGACTATTCAAGTCTTCAAAAACGGACTCTTTATCGTAAATAATAGTGTCTATTTCCAACACTTCACGATAAAATTTCAGAGATTTCTCCATATCAGAAACACCAATAATAGCGCCTTCAATTCCACCGAATTGACTACCCTTTTTTTGATACCAGTTATTTGTCTCATTGGCAATAAATGGATTGCCAAAAGGATCAGTAACACTAAAGCATTTCATTCCTGCTGGATCTGTAGATACTGCGCTTGTTGCATTCTTTTCAACAGATTGATGCCCCAATTCTGCATTTTGGCATTTTATTTTAGTGACTAACAATCCATTTCGCAACAACGAAAAAGGATGTTGGTCGGCAGAGCTGCGGCTGGTAAATTGCCAAATCTCCATTCCACCGCCACCATTTAGGTTCATTGCCAATATGGCGTGGCGTGCATGAACCGTTCCTCCAGTATAATGCGTCATCAATGGAGCCTCAGCGGCTTCATCAAACACGGGTACATCAAAGCCAAAGTTTCTTCTGTACCACTTGAATGATTTATGCACATCGGTGGTGCCGATGCCCATTTGTTGAATGCCATTAATCATAGCTTAGTTGGATTTAATGCGTTTAACAATAATGCGGAATAACCATGGCACATATCTGTGCAAATAAATTAAAACTTGCTCTCTACCTAGATATACTTCAGCACTTCCTTTTTCCGTTGCTTTGATAATGGCTTCGGCACACTCTTCAGCGGTAATTCCTCTTGCTAATCGCTCATCGCTGGAATTGGCTGGGGTGCCATCACCTTGCAGGGCATTTTGTCCAATTTGAGTCTGAACTCTTCCTGGTAGCAGGAAGGATATCGGAATGTTTGTATCCTTTAATTCTGCTCGTAATGATTCGAAGTATCCATGCAGTGCATGTTTGCTGGCAGCATAAGAAGAACGCAACGGAAATCCGAATTTTCCCGCAGGTGAACTCAAGATCACAATGTTGCCTCTTTTCCGTTTCATCATTCCTGGCAAAACGGCACTGGCTGCAGTGACAGCTCCAAAATAATTCGTTTCCATCAATTGTCTTTCTGACTCTGGCGTTGCATTCCATGTGAGCGATCGCTGGCTAATACCTGCATTATTAATTAAAACATCAACGGTATCTAACAAATCCTTGTTTTCAGAAACAATAGTTTCTAAAGCCCGGGCATTGCTGATATCTAATGGAAGAATGAAGTGTCGGTTCTGATTGGGAAGCGAAGATTTGAGGGATTCAAGAACCGATTCCCTTCTACTGCTGAGAATGATTTTGGCTCCAGTTGGCGCCAATAACCGAGCAACTGCCTCACCAATTCCACTTGATGCGCCTGTAATCCAAACGGTTTTATTTTTCCAGAAACTCAAAACTTGAAAGTTGCTGCAAACCAAGTGGTTTTTATGGAATAATGAGATACATTAGTGGCACATCAATTCAATAAATGGATTTAGTAAAACGATACAGCAGACATACAAACGAAGAATTAATCGAAGTCATCGAATGTGCTAATGATGATTATACCCAGGGTGCGCTAGACGCTGTTGCTGTAATTATTAAGAATCGCCAATTGAGTGAGGAAGATTTACGGTCAATTGCTCGTGAGGTAATTGGAAATCGAATTCGTGAATACCTCAAGAACTTTGATGTCATTAATGATAAACTCGAATTGCCTAAAAGCAAATTGCTCAACACCGAGGAGGTAAAAGCCTTGTTTAGTACTGAGTTTTCTCGATGTAAAAATGAAAGCGATGATATGATTCCAGATAGCTGGCAATATATTCTAGCCGCTGCTTTTGGGTAAAAAAACCCGACTCTAAAAAAGCCGAGATCGCCAACTAGGGATTGAATAATCTTGATCATTATGGGACTCATTTCGTGTTTTACGCCATCATCACCAATCGCGAATATCTTATCATAGGTTACAGCAGTTCTAGCAGGTAAGGCACTGATAATCGTTGTCATTTAAGTGTTGAACTCGTTTCCATTTTCAGTTGCATCGGCGGTTATTCTGACCCTTGCTCTGATCCATTAGGGATCAGCGACCTTACAATCCCCTCTAAGTGCCTTCTCAGAATCTTGGATGTCTTGGGTAAAAAAAACAACAGATAAGCCCAACACGCTGCTGATTTATCTTTTTGAGGATGGCAGTACAGAGAGGGTGTATGTAGTGAAATAGCTCCCCAAGCTATTTTAGGGGCTTAGAGGTCGCTGAATCTAAGGCTTAGGCAATTCCTCTTCGCCAAACATAAAAAAACAGAGCCTCCAGAAATTTCCTCTGACATATAGGACATGGAAAAAGTTGTAATTTTATTGAATTGAAAATGAACAGTATTCATTTCTTCTGTAAATCACGCCCCTTTATGGCTAGCCTTGCGCTGGTTATGATTCTATTATTCAGTGTCCACGCCAACGCTGCTAAAATTACAACAGACTCCTTAAAACTTGTGCATTTTGCGGATTCATTGGTGAAAGTATTTGAAGATGATGGCCTTTCTGCTGGCCAAATCCACGAGGCATTTGAAAAAAACACCAAGCGCTTTAACGCATCTATCTCAAAGTATCTGAAGATAGAAGAACAAGTGATTCTCGCTTTTTCTTGTTTAGAATACAACCAATTTGATATCGCCAATCAATTGGCCATTGATGTTTTGAAAGCATCCAGAATAGTGGGATACAATTCTGGCATCGCCTCAGCCCATCAAGTGCTTGCATACATTAACCACTATATAGATGAACATGAAAAAGCAATGCAATTGGCAGATAGCGTTTATCGGTTTTATGAAACATTGGGCGAAGACAGCCTGCTTGCCACGCCTTTAATTTTAAAAGCCACAGTAGATACAAATCACAACCAGGCGATTGAATACCTTGAACAAGTCGCCCAAATTGCAACAAAAAAAGAGGATCTGTCGACACTTTCCAATGTTTATCACAACCTCTCCTTTGAATATTTTGAAGTAGACAATTGGGATTCTGCAGCGATTTATGTGCAAAAATCATATGCTGTTTCAGAGCAAATCAACAGTTCCAAAACCTGGGCATACCATTACTGGCTAGAAGCTCTTTTAGCTTTTCGATTGCAAGACTTTGCCCGAGCCGAGGTAAGTTTTACCAAGTCACTTGAACATGTTTCAGACTCAAGTAAAGCTATTGGATTAAGTTGCTTTAATGCTTTGGTACAAGTGAATATCCAAAAAAAAGAGTACCAAAAAGCTTTGAGTTTGCTCTTAGCTCGAAACCAATTAGTTACTTCAAATACAGAAAAAGAATTTGAAAACAGGCGCCAGATATATGAAGAAATTCAAAGGCTGAATAATGAAAAGCACCAGCAAGAAGTTCGTTTCGAGAAAATAGCATTTGAACAAACTAGGTTAAGGATTATAATGCTTGCAGCTATCGTGATGTTATTGTTACTCTTTTGTGTAGTTTATCTTCAGGCTCGCAACAAGAAGAAGTTAGAACAAAGCAACCAAATCATTACTCTGAACAAAAAATTAATCGAAACCAAAAACAAGGAGTTAACAGACTCTTTAAGCTATGCTCAACGTGTGCAAAACAGCCTGTTACCTAGAGAAGGAAAAACCAAAAAGCTGCTCAATGACCACTTTATCCTTTTCTTGCCGCGTGATATTGTCTCAGGCGATTTTTATTGGATAGCTTCCAATGAAGCTGGAACATATTTTGCAGTTGCAGACTGCACAGGACATGGCGTGCCTGGCGCAATGGTTAGTTCCGTATGCTATAACGCGCTGAACAAAAGCTTACAAGAAAATATAATCGAACCTGCACAAATTTTAAATCGCACTCGAGAACTTATAGTAAGTGAATTTGACGATGCCGATGAAGCGCTATCTGACGGAATGGATATCGCCTTGTGTTCGCTTAAAGGAGAGAATATAGAGTATGCGGGGGCGTACAATCCCTTAATTATAATTCGCGACAATAAATTAATCGAAATCAAAGCTGATAAGCAGCCTGTAGGGAAATTCATTCAGTATAAGCCCTTTACAAATCAGTGTTTCCAACTGAAAAAGGGCGATGTTATTTATTTATTCTCTGATGGCTTTGCCGACCAATTTGGTGGTGATAAAGGAAAAAAATTCAAAACCACTAGATTCAAAGCTCTCCTATTGGAAATCCATCAATTGCCTATGGCGAATCAAAAACAGAAATTAAGGGAAATATTTGAAGGATGGAAGTCCAGCTATAGCCAAGTTGATGATGTTTCCGTTTTGGGATTGAGATTTTAGAAAATTCAAGTTAAAACTGATAATCCCTCCTGATTACTTCAAGCAGACACTTTATTCTTTCAAACACTTTGGGGCGATAGAAGTCCACAAGCTTACAGGCTCATTAGTGAAGCTAAAGAAGGTGATGGGGCATTCGCCTGAATGTGTCATTGAGTTACTTAAGGGGCTCAGAGGTGGCTGAATTAACCGAGGAGGATATGCCTCAGGTTTGGGCAAACTCATTTTCACCTAAAACGCATCATTTTCATCTCTTTTTGACCATTTTTGAGTCAAAAAAACTCAATTATCCTTCAAAATCGACTAAAACTTGAAAACTAAAAACAAAGGCATCGAATTACCTTAGGGGGTGGGTTGTTTTAAATCGGTTTACTGTTTTGGTCAGGGTTTCAAGGGTATAGTATTACCCAACTTTAGTTGTTGAGTGTACCCCTGGTAAAAACCTTCTCTGCGCTTCCATCATCATACACATTGATTAATAGTGTATTTGGTTGAAAAGCAGATTCTCTGCCCATTATATCAAACGTTTTAATGAGGGTTTTAGATGAAGTAAATTCCTTTATCCCCACAAAAGAACTACAATCTTCATTGAAAGATGTTTGTGCATCAATCTCTGTCCAATTAGCTGTTGAATAGACTGCATCATCTGCATCAATACAAGTTAAATTTGGATTGTTAGTGCATGCAAAACCTTCTACTAGCGTATTGTTGCCATTTTTAAAGTCAAGACTGGTTAGTTGATTGTTTTCACAATAAAATTCAGTCAAGGCAACGTTTAGGCTTAAGTCTAAACTTGTTAATTGATTATCCGCACCTTCAAAAAAAGTCAGATCAGTATTTGAACTTAAGTCTAATGTTGTTAGAGCATTAGCATCAATATCTAAATAAATTAAAGCTGTGTTTTGGCTTAGATCCAGAGTTGTTAGATTATTCTGTTCACAATCTAACCTCGTTAATGAAGTGAAATCTTCAACTCCTGTTAGGTCGCTTATGTTAAGACTACTTAAATCTAAATTTTTTACCGTATCAATATTAGCTGTAGTTACCGAGTCATCTAAAACAGCATCATATCCCTGTTCCATTAATTCATTTTCAAAATGATCATCAGGAACATAAGTTTGAGCCATCCATTTGACACTTGTAAGGTTACCGAAAATATAATCTGCTAGTTCAGGGTGGTCTATGTAAGGGTTTCTATTTTTTTGAAAATCATCATAAATAATATTGTTTCTCCTTTTTTCCTTTGCGCTTACCTTATCTAATTTATTCCAACTCAACAGCGTTGTAAGTACTGAATGAAAAGGGCTTTGGTCGGTATTAATTCGAATGATGTCATCAAGTTCTAAGTCAACGCCATCTTCTTGCTCATAACGAGTAGCCATATAGAAAATCATTCGGGCAACATCACCTTTCATTTCATCTCTTGGCTCAAAAGTCCATACATTAGAATCTGTGAAGCTGCCTGTATTAGAACCTAAGTATTGAACATTATTGCAGCTTGAACAATTATCAAAAGCACGATTATTTCTTAACGAATTAATGGAGTTATAACATGGTCTTATGGCATGAACATCTGTGCCAGGTCCTGCAGATGTTCCGAAATCACCCCTTGATTTAGCCCAGACGTGCTCTCTCGTCCACCCCGAACCACTGTTGTACTCTTGTGCTCCATTAACTAAGGCACCGCTGTAAATCAACTCTACCACGGTAGTATCAGAAGGGTCTCTATCGGTTAGTTTAAGGATGTCCCAAACGTCTGTTGATGAACTTGTGTAAGGGAACTCAACATGACCTTTTATAATCTCATGCAAGGCGTCTTTAAGGTCATTTCCTGTTTTATTCCGAGCATTCTCATAATATCCAACTGGCTGGGCAAAGACAACCTTAGCAAGGATGAAACTCAAAAAAACTAAACTGTATCTCATATGCTTTAGTTCTAAGCCCAAAAGTAAAATTTAACTTAGTGAGAATGAACAAGGACAAATTATATAAACTGACTGCAAATCAAAAAGGAGACTTTGAGTTTGGCAAAGGGAAGTGACCTTAAAACCTCTGATAAAAACACAACAGGAAACTTTCGAAGCTATCATTAGTAATCCCTCAGTGATTGTCAACTTTAGATCGGAATTACCGAGGAGGATATGCCTATGGTTTAAACCTTAAGATTTAATTTGTACTCAAATTGATAAAATGAGTAGTAAATATTCATCACTGCAAACTGTCCGAAGTTTTTTCATCTTGTTCTTGATTTTTATTGCCCTGAATCTAAGATCTCAGCCTTCGAACAAGACCAAGGAGAAATTAAAAGAAACGGAACAGCTTTTTAGGAATGATACGAGTTATCTAGCCTTAAAGAAGGAGGTGTTTGCTTTACGTTATTCTGACCCAGACCGGGCAATTAACCTTTGCGTGAGTAGTTTACGCGGATTAAACGCTCTAGGAGCAAGCTCTATTCGGCTTTATTTGTATGCGAGTCTAGGACAATTATATGCAGATAAAAGTCTTCCTGTCCTAGGTTTATCATATACGGCAGATGCGCTGTATGAATTTACCCAGCTAGAACACTCACAGAGGCTTACTGGAATTTACAAGGCCCATCAAGAATATTTAAGTCAGCCGCCATACTTGTCGATAAATATGGGCAACGTATACTTCGGAATTGGTAACCTTGATAGGGCCCGTGATTTCTACTATGAAGCGGAGGCGTCTTTTTTGATGCTTGATTCATTAAATGGGGTGCATCAAGGTTTATCTACAACTTACAATAACCTCGGCTTGTGTTTCATAGAAAGTGAAGAGTTCGGACGAGCGCTCCATTACACTGAAAAGGCTATGAAAATTAGAGTAGAAAAGAACTTGGGGCCTGCTGATATATCTCATTCTTATAGCATGATGTGCAACTTGTTCTACAAGTGGGATCGCTTAGATGAAGCAAAAAGATATTTGAAAAAGGTCGATAGTATTCATTATGAATTTAACGAATCTAATAGACCGAAATATGACGGTTATTCGGAATTGTCGTTTGCTTTGGCAGAAAGTTATGTGGCAAATGTATATGAATACAAGGGCGATTATATTGCAGGTCTAGGCGATTACAAAAATGCCATTATTGCATATCGCCGAGCTGAAAAGTTTTTTGAAGCTTTACCCAAAGACAAAGCGAGAGTTCGATCATCTTTAGCTAAGACATTTTTGCAAATGAATGATGCTGAGACTTCTCTCGCTATAATAGACTCAAATATCAGGTTAATTAGAAAAAAGAAATTAACAAGTCAATTAGAGCAGGCGTTCGCAATTAAAATTAAAATTCTAGATAAATTGAATCTAGAGGATAGTGCAAGAATTATTTCAGATGAATTGATGTTCACTCAAGAAAATCGCTTTCAGATTCAAATTAGTCAATTACTTGATGGACTTGAGGAGAAAAATGAAACTCTTATAAGAAGCAAAGAACTTGAGGCAGAAATATTGGCTGACCGAAAAATCATGTTTTTATCAATTATTACTATCTTAATTCTAACTGTAATCGCAGGCTACTTTTATTCCAGGAAGATACTTTTAAATAGAAAGATGATTATATTATCAAAAGAAGATCAACTCTCCATGTCAAAATTAGAATTCAAGGAGCGCGAGCTAGTTTCGTTGTCTACACAAATGCTAAGAGAAAACGTAGAGCTGAATGCGGTTTTAAAACAGCTTTTGCAGAGTGTGAGTCGTCTGGACAAAAAAAGTGACGCAGTCATTTTTAGGGAACTTATCTTAAACTTGAGGAAACTAATTTCTACAAAAGGAAACAACGAATCGTTTGCCGCACAATTTTCTGCGGCATATCCAGGATACCAAGAAGGTCTGATTGCGAGGCATCCAGATCTCAATAGTGGGGACTTACAATTATGCACCCTATTAAGATTAAATTTAGAATCTAAGGAAATCGCTCAAATTATTGGACTTTCCGTTAGATCTATCGAGAGTAGGCGCTACAGGCTCAGAAAAAAACTGAATATAGATGCAAATGTGGATCTTGTTAGCTTTCTTATCGCCTTTCAGCAGAGTACTTCATCACCACGCAAAAATTAGGCTACTTATATTTTATGCGCTGACAAGGGCTGCATTACTACTCAGAAGGTCAAAATAGAATCTAGCCAAGGTAGAGGCGAGGGTTTACTGCCCACATTTGCCCGATGATATGTAAGGTCGTCCAACATTTGGCAATCTTTTTTGCCTTTCAAAGCTTGATCATGTGTCGTGCCACATTGCATGCTCAAGTCTCTAATCCTTATGGGATATACAGCATCAATTCCCAGATGCAGATAAAAAACAGCTCTCTGCCCAATAAGGCTTTCTACGGAAATCAATGCAGTAATCCTTACGATGCGGCGAATTGCGGTGGTTATAGCGGCGGAAGCGTGGATAGGATAGTCATTACGCAAGAAGCGAGTAACATAACCCTTACTTCCACCATTATTAATCAATTGAATCAGGGTGGAGGCTATTACCAGCGGGCTGGATCACTGTCTTCTGGAAGTGTCGTGAATGTCTACTTGGTTTATATGAATTTCAGCGGCAATAGAAGGCTAAGTTATGGCCAAGTAACTTTTGAGCAAGATATTCTAGGTATTTATACCGATTATGATCAGACCCTTTACTGGGGCTCCTCGGCGTTTTCCCAAAGCTATTACCCAATTTACGCTAATTCTAATGCTCA
>Ga0257120_1000323_pt1 | contig 36563 bp, 31 predicted proteins | sample SI106_10metaG_FD_190153 | JGI IMG/M metagenome (GOLD analysis project Ga0257120, IMG submission 190153) | Marine microbial communities from Saanich Inlet, British Columbia, Canada - SI106_10 | ecosystem: Environmental > Aquatic > Marine > Inlet | place: Canada: British Columbia | collected...
AATGAGATAACCCCCCACTTTTATGAAAGAAATTAGATCGGCATTAGTCTCTGTATTTAGCAAAGATGGCCTAGATCAAATCGCAGATTTGCTGCACGAACGAGGCATTAAGGTTTATTCTACTGGCGGAACAGCAGCGTTTTTCCAAAACAGAAAAATTCCGGTAACCGAAGTTGAAAGCATTACCAACTACCCCTCCATCTTGGGCGGTAGGGTAAAAACGTTGCATCCAAAAGTGTTTGGAGGAATCCTGTCGAGATCAACAGAGGCAGAGGATCAGAGTGAATTGGAGCAATTCAACATCCCCACAATTGACCTAGTAATCGTTGACTTATACCCATTCGAAGAAACAGTCAAATCTGGCGCCTCAGAAGAAGATATAATTGAGAAAATCGACATCGGAGGAATTTCATTAATCCGAGCCGGAGCAAAAAACTTCAATGATGTCGCAATAATTTCAAGTAAAAATCAATACTCAGAATTGGCAAGCATCCTTAAATCTGGGTCAAAAACAGACCTTGAAACAAGACGGAGTTTAAGTTCTGCTGCGTTTGGGGAAACAAAAAAATACGACACGGCCATCTCAAACTATTTCCTTGGAGTTAAAGCCAACCAAGAACAAAAAACACTTCGGTATGGAGAAAACCCACATCAGCAAGGTGCATTCAAAGGAGATCTTAGCGCGTTCGTAGAACAATTACATGGCAAAGAGTTGTCGTATAATAACATTCTCGACATTGATTCAGCAATGAGGTTGATCCGAGATTTTCAGAACGAAGACCCAACATTTGCAGTTATAAAACACAATAATGCTTGTGGATTTGCGACACGCAGTGATGCGAAAACTGCCTATCTAGACGCCTTAGCTGGAGATCCCGTATCTGCTTTTGGCGGTATAATCGCAACTAACACGACTATTGACTTAGCCGCTGCAGAAGAAATAAACAAACTCTTTTGCGAAGTTGTGATTGCTCCTGCATATAAAGAGGATGCGTTGGTATTGTTGAAGAGCAAAAAGAATAGAATGATTCTGATTGACAAACAGGCCGAGTTTCCTTCTAAATCTGTTCGTTCCGTTCTTAATGGAGTCTTAGAGCAAGATGTCGATCACAAAGTCGTGACTGCATCAGAATTGCAAAACGTAACAAAGCGCCAAGCCACTGTTGGTGAAGTGGAAGATTTGCTGTTTGCCAATAAGCTAGTTAAGCACACTAAGTCAAACACAATCGTGTTGGCTAAGAATCGTCAACTATTTGCTAGCGGAGTTGGACAAACATCGCGTATAGATGCATTGAGGCAAGCTATAGATAAGGCCACGAACTTCGGATTCGATGTAAGTGGATGTGTGATGGCAAGTGATGCCTTTTTTCCATTTCCAGATTGCGTAGAAATCGCGAATAAAGTGGGTGTGAAATCGGTCATTCAACCTGGCGGTTCTGTCCGAGATCAAGAGTCGATTGACTACTGCAATGAACATAACATGGCAATGGTAATTACTGGAACTCGACATTTCAGACACTAATCATTACCCATAAGGATTTAATTAAACTTAAATTCGCAAAACACACAAGCAGAGCAACATAGAAGATGGGTATACTTAACTTTTTTACCGAAGACATCGCCATTGATCTTGGAACAGCTAATACTATCATTATTCATGATGATAAAGTAGTAGTAGATGAGCCATCCATTGTGGCCGAAGATCGGTCTACAAAAAAGATCATTGCTGTAGGTAGTATTGCTATGCAAATGCACGGCAAAACACATGAAAACATCCGAACCATTCGTCCATTGAAGGATGGGGTAATAGCTGATTTCCATGCAGCCGAGCAGATGATTAGAGGCATGATCAAAATGATCAATTATGGCAATCGCCTCTTTTCACCAAGTTTAAAAATGGTGATCTGCATCCCTTCAGGAATTACTGAGGTTGAAAAGCGAGCGGTAAAGGATTCCGCAGAACACGCGGGAGCAAAAGAAGTCTACTTGATACATGAGCCAATGGCTGCCGCGATTGGTATAGGCATCGATGTAGAAGAGCCAATGGGAAACATGATCATTGATATTGGTGGTGGTACTAGCGAAATTGCAGTTATAGCGTTGGGAGGAATTGTATGTGATAAATCAATACGCGTTGCCGGTGATGAATTCACGAGTGACATTGAAGATTACATGCGTAGACAACACAACATTCTAATTGGAGAAAGAAGTGCGGAACGCATTAAAATTGAAGTTGGAGCAGCCATTACCGAATTGGAAAACCCACCTGATGAAATGGCTGTTCATGGTCGAGATTTAATGACCGGTATTCCAAAAGAAATAAAGGTTTCATATGTGGAAATTGCGCATGCGCTAGACAAGTCTATCTCAAAAATTGAAGAAGCAATTTTATCAGCTCTGGAAATGACACCTCCTGAATTATCTGCTGATATTTATAAAACTGGTATTTATTTAGCTGGTGGAGGTTCTATGCTTCGCGGATTAGATAAACGTATCAGCCTTAAAACCAAACTGCCTGTTCACGTAGCTGAGGATCCATTGCGTGCCGTAGCGCGTGGAACTGGCATTGCATTGAAAAATGCACATCGATTCCCATTCTTAATCAAGTAGCATTGCTTGCGTGAGCAACTTTATTGATTTATTAGTTCTAAATTCATTATGCAAAACCTGATACTCTTCTTCTGGAGAAATCATTTCATCCTTCTATTCGCGGGGCTAGAGGTAATTGCATTTTCACTACTAATTTCATCAAACAGCTTCCATCAAACAAAAGCGCATGAATGGAGCGTTGCAATGGCAGGTAAATTATATTCTATTCAATTTGCCTACACACAATATTTAGGATTGTCGGATGAAAATGAGGCGCTTCGAAATAACAATGCAGTATTGATTCAATCAAAGCTTGACTGCTCAAAAACTAGTAACACTATTTACTCAGGCTTCCATGTAATTGCTAGCGAGGCAATTAACAGCACATATCACTTCGACAATAACTATATAATTATTGGTTCTGGAAAGTTAGATGGCATTGCACCTGCAAGCGCTGTAATTGGTCCAGAAGGAGTTGTAGGTATCGTTAGAGCCACGAGCGACCACTTCGCTTCAATTATTCCATTGATACACAGTAATTCTAGCCTTAGCGCGCGGTTAAAAAACAACTCGTATTTCGGACAGTGTTCCTGGAGTGGGTTAAATGAAAGCATTATTACTCTTGAAAACATTCCTAATCATGTAGAAATACTGAAAGGTGACACGGTCGTTACCAGGGGCTCAGGTGGAGTATTTCCCTCTGACATTATTATTGGAATTGCCATAGAGTCTGAAAAAAATGAGAGTAGCGGTTTTCAAGAAGTATCAGTGAGTTTGGCAACAGATTTCAAAAACATCCACAGCTTATATATTATCAAGAATGAACGGAAGGCTGAGCTTGATTCAATGAACATAGAAACTCAGGAATGGATCGGCAACTAATCACCATAAGCTTTCGGTTCATAGGATTGGTCTTATTACAGATTCTAGTTCTGAATAACATACAATTTTCAAGTATTCTGAACCCATTCCTTTATGTGTATTTAATCATAGTCCTTCCCGTAGATTTTAGGCCCTCAATTGCTCTTTTACTCGGTTTTTTACTAGGTCTTTCAGTCGATGTGTTTTGTCAAACCTTAGGGATGCATACAATCGCCACAACCTTTGCGGCATTCTGCAGACCCTACATATTACTTTACATGTCACCACGCGATGGATATGGGTTTTTTTGGCAACCCAGCGTGAAGCAATTAGGATGGCTTTGGTTTATGACTTATTCTGGACTCATGATTTTAGCCCACCACCTCACACTTTTTCTAGTTGAAATGTTTAGAATGTCTGGAATAATAAACACACTTAGCAAGACCATCGGCAGCACCATCTTAACCTTGATACTTATTCTAATCATACAACTTGTTTTTGTAAATAGATCTGGTTCTTCCTATGAATAGCCTAGATCAGAGGAAATTTACAATAATCACAGCCTTTATAATTATTGGGTTCATTTTTCTTTTTCGACTATTCCAGATCCAAGTACTAGACAAGTCATATTTGACTTCCGCTGATAATCAGGCATTAAGATTTGTGACCAAATATCCTTCTCGAGGAATTGTATATGACCGAAACGGAGAGATTCTCGTTCTGAACCAAGCAGCGTATGATTTGATGATAGTCCCAAGTCAAGTTACTGACCTTGATACTCAAAATCTATGTCAACTGCTTGAGATTAACATGGATGAGTTTATCACCAGTTTTGATAAGGCAAAGAGTTATTCTCGCTATCGCGCAAGTATTTTCAAAAAGCAAATGACCGCTAGTGAGTTTGCAATATTGGCAGAACGGTTATATCAATTCCCTGGTTTTTATGGCCAAAAACGTAGTCTTCGCATTTATCCTGATAGCGTTGCCGCCCATGTTTTAGGGTATATTGGAGAAGTAAATCAAAGACATCTTGAAAAAGATACTTTTTATAGATCTGGAGATTTTATTGGAGTTAGTGGAATCGAAAAGCAATATGAAAAGGTATTGAGAGGAGTGCGTGGACGTGAAGTTCTCATGGTTGATGTGCACAACACGGTGCAGGGGAAGTATGAAGACGGAGCATTAGATGTAGAAGCACAAGCCGGATATAATTTGGAAACTAGTATCAATCTTGATGTCCAAAAATATGGCGAGCAATTAATGCGGAATAAAAAAGGAAGTATTGTCGCTATTGAGCCCAAAACAGGTGAAGTATTGTGTTTGATCTCGAGCCCGACATATGATCCAAATCTACTTGTGGGCGTTCGAAGGGCTAAAAACTACGCACTGCTTTCTTCTAATGACAGTTTAGACCCCTTATTCAATCGAGCATTAATGGCTAAATATCCACCCGGTTCAATATTCAAATTAATCCAATCTCTCATTGCTTTAGACGAGGGTGTTATAGCGGAGAACACTGGATTCACGTGCAACAAGGCTTTGGTGGGCTGCCATAATCATCCCAGCGCTAGCAATCTTAGGCAGGCAATTCAAATGTCGTGCAACCCCTATTATCATCAAGTTTTTAAACGTCTAATAAACAGAGGGAAAGCCCGAAGTTATTTTGAAGACAGTGCAATTGGCCTAGAAAATTGGGAAAGGCGCGTAAAAATGTTCGGTTTAGGAAAGCGACTAGCACTAGATTTACCCAACCTCAAATCAGGGAGTGTCCCAAGCGTTCAATTATACGATAGGATTTATGGTCAACGCAGGTGGGCATTTAGCACAATCTACAGTTTAAGTATAGGACAAGGAGAACTAGAAGTAGTTCCTCTGCAGATGGCAAATCTTGCAGCTGCCATTGCCAACAAGGGTTACTACATTGATCCTCATTTAGTTAAAAACATCCAAGAATCAGACACCAATTTGAATTGGGAAAAGCATCAAACTGGGATAGATCAATCCTTTTTTGAGCCAATAATAGAAGCTATGCAATGGGTAGTTGAAAAGCCAGGAGGAACCGCTCGCAGGGCTAGGACTGAGGGAATTGAAGTTTGTGGCAAAACCGGAACTGCCGAAAATCCGCATGGAAAAGATCACAGCGTATTTATTGCGTTCGCACCAAAAGATGACCCTAAAATTGCAATTACAGTTTATGTTGAAAACTCAGGATTTGGGGGGACATGGGCGGCTCCAATATCAAGCTTACTAATTGAAAAACATTTAACCGGATCCATATCTGATACAGCAAAGCAAAACAGAATTCTCAGGGCAAATTTAATTTCAATTGAAGATGAATATGAGGATTAGGCAGAATATATTTCAAGATATTGATTGGGTCATGGTCTTGATTTATTTGACTTTAATATCCTTTGGTTGGATAAGCATTTACGCAGCCACTTTTGACGAGCAACATCGGGCCATTCTTGACATGACTCAGAACCATGGAAAACAAATGATATGGATGGGTTTAGGCTTAATCATAGCTATGACTCTTCTACTTCTTGATCATCAGTTTTTTGAAACATTCGCCTATGTAATTTATGGACTTTCCATTTTCTTATTGCTGGCTGTACTATTCGTGGGCTCAGAAATTAAAGGCGCACAAAGCTGGTTCGTTTTAGGCCCGATCAGTTTTCAACCGTCAGAACTTGCCAAATATGGAACAGCTCTGGCCTTAGCTAAATACCTCAAAGAAAATGGACATAAGTTCAAAGAGTTTAAGATCAAGCTATACTCAATTGGTATCATTTTCCTTCCTGCTGTTTTCATAATGTTACAGCCAGATGTTGGATCAATGCTTGTTTTTGCAGCACTCCTGATAGTTCTTTATCGACAAGGATTAAGCGGGTGGATATTCATACTGGGATTCACGGCTGTCTTTCTTTTTGTGATAGCCTTGTTCATGAAACAAGTAAGCTGGAGTTTAACGGAGGAAACTTTAGTACAGGGAAGTTCAATATTCTACATATTCCTAACAATGGTCGCTGGTGGCATCTATTATCTATTGCGAAAATCTAAGGGTAGCTTATTGACAATACTGGGGTCATATATTGCCGCGATAGCGTACTATCTCTCAGTAGACTTCGTTTTCGACAATGTACTGAAGCCCCATCACCAAAACCGAATAAACGAACTACTTGGCATTGTCTCTGATCCTCTAGGAGCGGGATACAATGTCCATCAATCTAAAATTGCAATTGGCTCAGGTGGCTTTAATGGAAAAGGTTTTCTACAAGGGACCCAAACTAAGTTCCATTTCGTACCAGAACAGAGCACCGATTTCATCTTCTGCACTGTAGGAGAAGAATGGGGATTTCTTGGCAGCCTTGTTTTGGTTTCTCTTTTCATTTTTCTCATGAGCAGAATTATTTGGTTAGCCGAGAAGCAGCGAAGTGCTTTTACAAGAATTTATGGTTATGCAGTAGCCTCCATTTTATTCATTCACTTCACAATAAACATTGGAATGGCAATTGGACTTGCGCCAGTGATTGGCATTCCCTTGCCCTTTTTCAGCTACGGTGGATCTTCGCTTTGGACTTTTACCGTGCTTCTCTTTACATTTATTAAATTGGACTCCGAGCGTAAATTCGTGCTTCGTTAATCAAGCAAGTCTATTCTTCGACTCGACTTTTGGCCATGGCAAGTCCTTGATATAAAAATCGCCATCAAGTGCTTTCATCTGCGTTGTTAGGTTAGAATATAAATCAAAGTAAACATAGAATGCCCCTTGAAACAAATCCTCCTGAAGTTGAGCGCCTTTGTTATTAATTAGACTTAAGAGTTCCGAGGTTCTTAATTCATCTAAATTCCTCAATGGCAAATACCCATTTAACTGATTACCATTAAGCTCTACCTCAGTAAGTAAGTGAGCTTCTTTTAGCATCTCAAGAACCTTGGCCGTAATCCCAAATGGCAAATCAAGATCATTTGAAATCATTTGAGCGCTTTCGGGTTCACGTCCAGAATCGAAATTATCCGTCAATCTCTTGCAGATCATCATTGAAATTATGTGCATTTGACTCATTGTCAATTTCTCCCCAGCAATTTCATTTCTTATTTCGGTAACATATTGGTTAGCATATGCCACCTCAGCGCCAATCAGCGTGATTAACCAGCTTATATTGACCCAAATCAAGAAAAGCGGCAGTGCGGCAAAACTTCCATAAATCGCATTATACTTACTGACACCTACCTGGAAATGAATGTAGCCCCATTCCACAAATTGAAATGCCGTTCCCGCTATAATTCCAGCTATTAAAGCCGATCCAAAATGCACCCTCGTGTTCGGCATAACCATATAAACAAAAGTGAAGAGCAACCAGATGAGTGCATATGGAATGATCCGAATGAAAAAATAAATGACAGGTCCTATGGCTTTAAGCAAGGTAACCGTGGATACTAGACTTTCGATCTCCTGGGTAATCAATACTGTTAGGCTACTCGAAAGAATAATCATGATTGGCGCTACCAACATAATCGATATATATTCTGTGAATTTCCTTATCCATGACCTACTATTAACCACCTGCCAGATTGCATTGAAGGATAATTCAATGCTGATTAGAAGTCGCATTATACTCCAAAAGAGCAATACAACTCCCACTCCCGCCAAAATTCCACCTTGGGTATTTTCCAATGTGCGACTTGCAAAGACCATTAATTGATCAACTATCTCTTCGTGACCATTCAACAAACTAGTTAATTCGCTTTCCAGCTTTTGTTCGAATCCAAAGCCTTTTGCAATGGCAAAAGCCATGGCAATAATTGGAACAACTGACAATAATGTGTAATAGGTTAATCCAGCCGCTTGTGCCTGTAACTTGTCTTTAGCAAAGTTTTGGGACACGATTATGATGATTCGGAGCTGCTTAAATAGGAAAGCCATTGTAGGCTTTCTGTCCTCCAATCTGACTTCCCAGATTTTATGTTTTACGAAATTGGAAATTTTACTCATCGCTAGGCAAACCTAATTGAAATTTCAGCGCGTTTATATTTCAAAACCCCCATTTACTCGGCTCAAATTCATCTACAACTCAACGTTCACAAATACTGGCATAGTATTTACATAAAGCACACACAGCAACTAAGTTTGAATTATGAGAGACATATTAATTAGCCTTTTAACTTTATTTATTTCCATCTCAGTTATAGGCCAAGAAAAACAAGACTATAACCTGCAGGATTTTTACAGCGAAAACATGGCTCTAACCATGAAAACGGATGAGATTCATGCAAGATTAACTGAAGAACAAAGAGTGGCTCAAATGCTCATCGCCTCTCTTGGCAAACTCGGTAAACCTTACTCAGCCGTAAAGCCATTGATCGAAAAAAAGCAAATTGGCGGTGTCATCTTCTTGAGTGGCGATCCAGAAGATTTTAGAAGTCAAATCAACGAGATTGACGACATGCATAAAGACTGGCCGATGATCATGAGCATGGATGCGGAACCGAGTCTTTTAAATAGACGAATGCCAGGTACACCGGAAATGAAGCCAACTGCAGAACTCTTAACCGAACAAGATATTTCATTAGCAGTTGAAGTAATCGATAATATTCTTGACTATGTGGGTTTCCATCAAAATTTCGCCCCTGTAGTTGATCTATCTGCTTCCAATGTGGCTATTGGAAATAGAACGTTTGGACTTACCCAAGATGAAGTTGCACCTAAAGCGGCCCAGTTTATAAATGAAACGCAAAAGGATCAAATTGTGGCTACGGCCAAACACTTTCCCGGCCACGGTCGGGTAGCTGGAGACACACATAAAAAACTTGTTTATATAGATGGCGAGCTTACTGAGCTTGGACTATACCCACCGATGATTGAAGCTGGTGTACTGAGTATTATGGTTGGACATATTGCAGTGGAAAACAACGATAAATATTCGACCGATGGGGCGCCAGCCACCCTAAGCTCAACTATCGTAAATGACTTGTTGCGCGATGAACTCGGTTTTAAAGGCATTATTATCACCGATGCAATGAACATGGGTGCCGTTGCTGAAATTCCAGAATCTTGCTTACTTGCTGCAAAGGCGGGTTGCGATATGATTTTAATGCCACCTGACGAGATTGGAACCCTCAACAGTATATTATCAGCAACTCAAAACGACCCAGAGTTTGCGATGCAAATTGAAGCTTCAGTAAAACGGATTATTCGATTAAAGATTTGTTTGGGAATGGAATTCTAAAAATTCAAGTCCGACATTTTTAAATCCGTTTCCATCTCAATGGGAATTGTTCTAGAAATTAAAAAACTTTTCGCCTTAATTTCCCCTTTCAAAACCACCTTTGGATCGTTTCCAAAAAGCATTCCTACAACTGCGGAAATACCTCCAGACAGAACGTCCTTCGCATCACCCTCTAATTTTACTGGATATGACTTTTCTTCATTCGCCTCAATTTTGAAAGCCTGACCAAGATGTGCCGTACCAATTTCAGTTTTCCCAGCAAAAATTGTAAAATCGGCTTCCTTAACAGTTACGCCAAACGAATTTGGATTATTAAGCAAAACCGTTATTGTTCCTTCAATTTTGCCTTTATCAATTTGCGAAACTTCAACATCTTGAAATTCCCTTAGCTCTATGTCCTTAAATTCACAGCTAGAAAGCAAAACAGATAAACCAAAAGCAAAGACGAGCGTCCTATTTAAGAATTGAAGCATACAGCAAAATATTTATTCGCAAAGAAAGCATTGCTTACTCCAATCGCTGTAACCTTTTTGTTTTTTTGGGTTTCGAACTTTCAGGCCCAATCATATCGAGCATATAACTGGGCATTTCCTTTTCACAATGGTCTCGATTTTTCAAATGGCTCTGCAATAAATGACACCTCTGCTTGCCCTACCAATGCTAACGGTGGTCTGACACAAGGCACAAGTGCAATATCAGATTTACAAGGCAATCTTATAATTTATAGTAACGGAGACTCTGCCTGGAATGGACAGCACGATGTAATTCAAGGTGGAGCTGGTTTAGCTGGAAGCGAAGAAGCCACACAGAGCTCCATCATTGTTCCATTTCCAAGTAATCTTGATCGATACTATTTATTCACTATGGACGATAATGGAACGGGAAATGGTCTCACTTCTTATCTAATTGACATGTCCTTTAATAGTGGAGCTGGAGTCGTCTTTCCAGGCAATCAATTATCTGGTCAAATGACTGAAAAGCTTTGTGCTGTTAAACATGCCAATGACTATGAATACTGGATAATATCTCACAAGTTTGAAAGTGATTCTTTCCTTGTTTTTCACGTTGATTCCTTTGGACTGAATACCACACCTGTTGTGAGTAAAGTTGGGCAATTTCATTCTGGAAACTCAAATGCACCAATGGGGCAAATGAAGGTGTCACCTGATGGGAGTAAGATTGCTATTGCTGGATTTCAAGGTGGCCACATAGAACTCTTCTCCTTTGATAATTCAACAGGGGAAGTTTCCTCACCATTGATGCTCGAAAGCTACTTACAAAACTTCCCTTTTGGTGTTGAATTTAGTGCTGATAGTCGAAAACTCTATTATGCCCAACGTTTTTCGGCATTTCCTTCGGCACGGCTCTACCAATATGATTTGGATCATTTAGACACTAACTGCCTATTAGATTCAAAATTTGAACTGGCCGCGCTGAATGAAGGAGCTGTAGCGTCAAATATGCAACTAGCCACAAATGGGAAGATTTACCTTACTCTCAATTTTGCCTATTACTATGATACATTGTCTGTAATAAATGAACCTAATCTATATGGTTCCGATGCGGACTATGTTGAACATGGCTTAAAAGTTGACTCTACCATTGCCGAAGGCTTACCAAACTTTGTGAGTACATTTCTTTCAGATGGCATACATGTGGTTTTTGGAACAACTTGCGAAGGAAATCCTACACAGGTGTATCCAGAAGACACCATCGGTCTAGATTCGGTCAATTGGGATTTTGGTGATAATGGAGCAACTAGCAATCAATTAGAAGCTTCGCATACTTACAGTGCAAATGACACATTCCTGATCACCCTATTATCTTTTAGAGGATCCACAGTTGATACATTTTACAGAAACGTTGTGATTTGGGATGTGGATGAAAGTCTTTTAGGTAATGACACCTCAATTTGTGGGAACAATCCACTTACTCTTTATGGAAATTGGTATAATGCATGCATTGAGTGGTCTAATGGATCAACAGAAGACACGATATCCGTTAACACTGAAGGATACTATTGGCTGGACGTAAAACATCAAAGCTGCTATTGGAGAGACTCCATCTATGTTGAGGCAGTTACAGGTCCACCCGTTTTTTCTTTGGGCAACGATACATCAGTCTGTAATGTTTTCGATTTTGTCATTGATCCTAATTTACCAAATACGTTTTATACATGGCAAGATGGGTCTAACGACACTACATATACAGTTTCGAATACAGGAGTATATTCATTAACCGCTACCAATTCATGCGGTTCATCCGTGGATTCGCTTGTGGTTACTGTCAATACAACAGCCCAACCAAACCTTAGCTTCCCAGAAGACACCGTTATATGCGATACAGCCATTTTCATTCTTGATGTGACATTTGACAACGCCACGTATTTGTGGTCTGATGGCAGCACTAACTCAAGCCTTCTCATTGACAAGGCAGGCTCTTATTGGGTGCGTGTTTCAAATATTTGTGACACTGTATCGGATACAATCCAGGTAGCTTTCGATCCATTTATCCTTACAGATTTGGATGACCAAAGTCTAATTTGTTCCAAAACAGACACCATAGAATTAATCGCTACGCAAGATTTAGACTCAGTAACTTGGTCATCAGGTTTGGTTTCTCCGAGTCTCCAAGTTACAACTGAAGGAATTTATTGGTGTATTTTTTCCAACACGTGTGGAATGTTCACGGACACTGCAAGAATTATAGAATGGGACACAGCATTCAGCATAAACCTTGGACCAGATACAGTTTTGTGCAATGAACAAGAAACAATCGATTTAGCGATAAGTAAAGCGGGATTGCCTTTTTCGATAAATTGGTCTGACGGCAACACTGATACGGCAACCACAGTTTCAATAGGAATTCATACTGTAAGTCTTGAAAATGAATGTGCAATCGTAACCGATCAAATTCAAGTTAAATCACCTAATCCCATAAGAATCGAAGATCTCGGCAATTACACTATTTGCGAAGGTGAATCAAAAACCATTCAGGTTCTTGGAGGAGAACCGCAGAGTATTAATTGGTCGGACGGACAAACCGGAAAATCAATTTCAGTATCCGAAGCGATAACCTATACTGCGACAATAATTGACTCAAACGGATGCGTTCAAACGGACAGCATATCTTTCAATGATTTATGCCCACTTTTAGTTTTTAGTGGTAACGTCTTCACTCCAGATGCTGACGGCATCAACGATGATTTTTGCGCAATTGGTCAAAACTCATCCAACTTAAATCTTGAGATCTATAACCGCTGGGGCATGTTAATCCTGAAGGATTCAGGTAGAGAGTCCGTTTGTTGGGATGGAAATGTATCTGGCACAGAAGCTTCTGAAGGAGTATACTATTACCAACTCGAAGCCACCGGACTGCAAGACCAGTTGCAAACTTTTCGAGGCAGTCTTACACTACTTCGCTGATTCCTCGGCAAAGTATTGATGGAAATATGGAATAGTCTCAATTCCTTTGAGATAGTTGAATACTCCATAGTGTTCATTTGGCGAATGAATATCGTCTGAATCCAACCCAAAACCCATTAAGATTGATTTCAAACCAAGCTCTTTTTCAAAAAGCGCAACAATTGGAATACTTCCTCCACCCCTTTCTGGTATTGGCTTTTTCCCAAAAGTTTCTTCCATCGCTCGAGATGCAGCCTTGTAACCAGGATTATCTGTTGGAATAACAACTGGTTCTCCACCATGGTGGGCGGTTACATGAACTTTCACAGATTCTGGAGCAATTGCTTCAAAGTGCTCTTGGAACAATCTCGTTATTTCATCTGGTTCTTGATGAGGAACCAATCGCATTGAAATCTTCGCAAACGCCTTGGATGGAAGCACTGTTTTTGCTCCTTCCCCTATATATCCACCCCAAATTCCGTTTACATCTAATGTCGGTCTGATTGATGTGCCCTCTCTATCCGAGTATCCTTTTTCCGTTCGAGTTGCCTTCACTCCAACCGCAGACATATAATCTTGCTTGTTGAAGGGCGCTTCCGACATTGCTTTTCTGTCCTGATCACTTACTATCTCAACCTTATCGTAAAATCCTTTGACTGTGATTGCATTGTCCTCATCCTTAAGTGAAGCAATCATTTCGCACAAAACATTTACAGGATTATCGATAGTTCCACCATAAACACCTGAATGCAAGTCCTTTGACGGGCCCGTAACTTCCACCTGAACATAACTCAACCCCCTCAATCCAACAGTGATAGATGGCGTTTCATTATTTATGATCGAGGTATCTGAAATCACGATTACATCTGCCGCTAATTTTTCTTTATTCTTCTTCACAAACAAGCCTAAGTTCGATGAACCAACTTCTTCCTCACCCTCAATCATAAACTTAACATTGCAAGGAATTTCGCCTTGTTTTGACAGCAACTCAAAAGCTTTCACATGCATATAAAACTGCCCCTTATCATCGGCCGATCCTCTCGCAAATATTTTCCCATCAATGATTTGTGGGTCAAACGGGGGAGAATCCCACAGCTCAACTGGATCAGCAGGCTGCACATCATAATGACCATAAACCAATATTGTTGGTTTATTCGGATCAACCATTTTCTCAGCATAAACAATTGGATGACCTGCAGTCGTGCACACTTCCGCAAAATCGACACCCACATCAATCAACGATTGTTTCACATGCTCCGCACATCTTTCAGTCTCAGAATCATAAGCAGAATCAGCACTTACCGAAGGGATTTTAAGTAATTCAACTAATTCAGATAAGAACCGATCCTTATTCTGGTCAATGTATGTTTTCACGTACTGATTGTTCATATTGGCAACCTTTTGTTTATGTCTCGTTTAATGAGTGAGCAAATATAGTGATGGAAATTCGCTTTGTAAGACTCCAATTAACCTGCAGTTAATTACGACTAAACTGGTGAAAACAGCCACGAAATCGAATAAGAATGGTTAAACTTGTACGTTCACGTAATGGCTCCACTTCTATGAAAGCACACAAACAAACTTTATCAATAATCGCCACCCTCCTTCTGATTACTCAAATTGGGTTATCTCAAGGGGATAATCCAGAACCAACTGTGATTTCAATTGGGGGCTCATCCAAAATCAATTGCCTAAGTGCGAACCAAGAAATTGGCGTAACTATTTCTGGTTGGGTGAGCGGTTTTGATTACCAATGGAATACGGGCGAGACCGATTCCACTATTTCAGTAAAACCGACTCAGACAACTACTTACTTTCTTCAAATAACCCATGCCGCTTTGGGTATTTCTGAACTTAGAGGTTTTGAAGTTAAGGTTAAAAACGAGCCAATCAACGTTGTAGAGTCTAATTACATTCAGGACAAAAAGACTTGTAAGGGATCTGAATTATTAATTGAACCTGCCTTCACTGGTGGACACGCCCCTTTTTCATTTTCATGGGATAATGGTATTAACACTCGAACCCAACTCATCTACCCAGAATTAGACTCTGAGCATGCCGTAACTATTACCGATGCCTGTGGAACGGAGTCCACGTCAAACATCCTGGTCGAAGTTAAAGATCACGAGCCTATCTCACCCGCTCCGCAAAAGATTTATGAATTCAACTGTGCCGATGAATTATTAAGTATCAAACCAAACCTTGCTCAAGTTTCTGGAGGTATTGGTTTTGGCTACAAATACTCTTTTAATAATTGGACAACTCAAAATGAACCGCTAGAAATTGAAGCAAAAGATGGCCAGATAATTAGTGTGGAAGTTACCGATGAATGCTCACAGCAAATAGCGTCCCGTGAGATTAGATTAGTTCAAACAGAATTGGAAGCACCCGTTTTATCCACAATTACAGCATGTGAAAACGAAGTGATCAATATTACTGAAGGGCAAGGTGATCATTCGTTTTATTACTGGGATGGAAGCGTAATGAATACTGATTTCAATCATCAAGTTGTGGAAAACGAAAAAGTCACTCTTACTTATATAGATATCTGTGGCGATGCTCAAAAGATTGACAGACAAATCATTTTGAGTGAAGTTGAATCCGAGTTTGATTATGATGCTCATGAAAGCTCAGGTACTGTCGAACTTTTTGTAAATGGCTTTAGCAACGAGTTAACTTACGAATGGGAGGTGAACGGCCAAGCCGCTGGCACATCTGAGGCTTTTGAAGTTTCTCTTAAAGCTGGTTCAACGAATGAGGTTTTACTGACTACAATGAATAAGGATGGTTGTGTTGCCAAAACTTCTAGAACTGTTAGTGTAAGGGATAATTATTCTGTGCCCTCTGCATTCTCGCCTAACAATGACGGTAAAAATGATTTCTTTAGATTGAATATCGATGAGGAATTTAGTGATTTTAGTATTGATATTTTTGATCGTTGGGGGCAACTAATTTATCACAGCAACGACCAATTCTTTGCTTGGAAAGGCAATGAAAAAACTACGGGCATCCTGAATACTTACGTGTATAAATTAAAAGGAACTACTATAGGCGGTGGAAACGTTTACAAAACGGGACTACTGACTGTTGTGAACTAGAAATAATGAAGAACTATTTCAAGCATATACTAATCTTATCGATTGCCCTCAGCGGTGTCTATAACGCTTCTGTCTCACAAATGTCTGTGACGAATGCCACCCCTTACAACACCTCAGCTTACTTGCTGCAAAATGTGTTCATGGGAAGCAATATAACTGCATTCAATTTTGAATACAATGGCAGCTCTACTGCAAATGTTACAAATCAGGTTGGCTATTTCACAGGTGGTGGAAATATCTTTGGAATTGACAGTGGTCTTGTAATGTCCAGTGGAAACATTAATCTAATTCCGAATAATGGCTTTGCCTCAGCAAGTTTCAATGGAAATGGCGATGCTGATGTTCTGCAGGTTGCACAATCTGTTGGTTGGGGAACTCCTCCATCTGTCATGCGAGATCGAGCAATTCTTGAGTTTGATTTTGTGGCTCCTCAAGGTGATTCAGTAGCTTTTGAATATTGCTTTGGTTCAGAAGAATGGCCGGTTTATCCATGTTCTCAATACAACGATGCATTTGGATTCTTTATAAGCGGTCCCGGAATCAGTGGAGCATATTCAAATAATGCAAGAAATGTTTCATTGGTTCCTGGTACAACCAGCCTACCTGTTGCGATTACAGCTATTCATGCTGGTAATGGCAATACGAACAGCGCTTGCAATAATGCCTCTTATGCGCAATACTATAATAACGGTCCTACAAACAACGCCTTCACTTTTGCTGATTTAAATAACAATAACACTTATGGGGCATGGACAGACGTTTTTCAAACACGTCCAATTTGGGTTCAAGCTTGCGATACTTATCATGTGAAGCTGGCAATTTGTGATGGGGTTGATAGAATATTTGACTCGGCTGTTTTCTTAAAAGCAAAAAGCTTTGAGTTTTTTGGAGTTTCCGTTAACCCACAGCCATCTTACAACCCTTGGGGTTTTGACAGCGCTTTATATGAAGGATGCGGAAACCTAGAATTGTATTTTACTCGAACTGACTCAACATATCCGCCATACACTCTTGAATACACGATCGCAGGCACGGCTACAATGGGAGTAGATTATGAGGTAATTCCCGGATGTTCGCTTGTTAATGGGGTTTATGAATGTGAAATAACATTCCAACAAGATTCAACGTCAGTAGGCTTTGACGTAGAAATATACTACGATCAACTTGCTGAATCCTATGAAACTTTTGACTTTATCGTGACTGACTCCAACGTTTCAATGTGTGGGGATAATGACACCTTAGCTTTGACAATTATTGATCAACCCGTCTTACAAACCTCTGGATATGGAAACACTACTTTAGACTGTAATGATTCTTCAGCATTAATCGGAGTCAATGTAAACAATGGGCTCCCTCCATTTACATATACCTGGAGTAACGCTGCAACCATCGACTCCTTCCAATATGTTCAACCTAATGTCACAACATCATATGTTGTTCAAATCGAGGATGGCTGCGGATTTCAGTCAGCCACTGAAGTAATTACCGTTGGAGTCTTCAATGTACCATGGGCTGTAGTTCAAATTGGAGATGAGCAAACAGTGAATTGTACGGACTCACCAGTAGATATTGCTGTGGCAGTAGAATTCAATGATCAAATTTGGCATGGAGACATCGCATTCCTGTGGGGAGATGGAACTACTGATTCAACGCTGAGTGTATTTAGTTTAGTTGATACTACCTATTCGGTCACTATATCAAGAGGTTGTACTGGGGAGTCTGTCGTCAAAACATTCAATTTATACGCTGAGAACGACCCCGTAACCACCTTCACAAAAGATACGGATATAGAGGATATAGCATGTCCTGGAGACCCAATAGACATAGCAATTCAGGCTAGTGGTGGATATCCACCACACACTTACCTGTGGGAAAATGGAGCACTCGACTCTATGACTACTGTAGGGCCAATATTATCCCGCTATTACTATGTAACAGTCAATGATATTTGTGGTTTGGTAGATTATGTGGATTCCGTTTATGTCAATGTTCCAGTAACTGATCCTTTGGTTATCCGAGGAGTGCAAAACGACACCATAGCATGTGCAGAAATGAAAGCGCATTTTGGCCCTGCAATAGCGAGTGGTGGATTTGGCTGGGGTTATGAATTAACCTGGTCAGATTTCGCCTCATTTGAAGACTACACGCAACAAATAGTCTATAAAGACACACCTTTTACCGTAAAGCTTACTGATGGTTGCCATGCCGATACAGTTGAAAAAACAGTTTGGGCAGTAATTGCAAAAAAGAATGACCTTGATCTGGAAGTAACTAAAGACACAACGATTTGCGCTGGTGAGCAAATTGTTTTATCTGCCGTTGGTTTAGGCGGAGGTGGAGAATACAGATATTTCTGGGAAAACTCACCTCAGGCCACTAGAAAGTACTATTCATTGGTTCCAAAAGAGTCTGCTATTTACAGCGTAAGAGTTGAAGATATGTGTGATACGGTAAGATTCGCATCGATTAAAGTTGATGTCTCGGATGTGACAGCTGATTTCGAATATGAATACATAAATGATTACGAAGTAGCATTTCATAATAAGTCTTGGTCACTTGACTCAATTGAATACTATGATTGGAATATTGCAGAAGCGGGCTTAACATCAATCGAAGAGTCTCCGATTATTGCTATGCCTGACGGTAATGCTTACGATGTGGAACTAAAAGCAGTGAATGATCAGGGTTGTACTGATGTTGCATTAGTATTGGTAAAACCAGAATACCATCTTTATATACCAACGAGTTTCACTCCCAATAATGATGGTAACAATGAAACTTGGAAAATTGAAAGCTTAGGTATCCGCGAGTTGAGATTAGAGATTTATGACCGTTGGGGTAGTAAACTATACAGCACAACAGACAAAGACTTTGAATGGGACGGAAAGGTAGCAGGAGAGCGAGTGCCTATGGGTGCTTACACTTGGCGAATCGTCTTATATACAAATAATGATGAATATGTCAAAAGAGAAGGAACTCTTATCCTATTGAATGATTTCCAAAAGCGACAATAGATAGATACAGTTGATATAAAAAAGCCTTCACAACAATGTGAGGGCTTTTTTATTTCCTAGCTTTTTTCATGAATTCAGAAGCGTAAACAAAGTCTAAAACAACTTCACTATTTGTTTCTAAGATTTCATTTTTATCTCCTTCCCAAGCCTTTTCTCCTTGATGAATAAACAGAATATGCTCGCCAATTTCTAACACCGAATTCATGTCATGAGTAATAATCATGGTGGTGGTGTTGTATTCTAATGTTAGCTCATGTATGAGCTTATCGATTACAATTGACGTTAACGGATCTAGACCAGAATTTGGCTCATCACAGAATAAATATTTTGGTCTAGACGATATTGCACGAGCAATACCCACCCGTTTTTTCATTCCACCACTTAGTTCGGCAGGTAATAACTTATGGGCGTGAGACAATTCTACACGATCCAAAACTTCATCTACTCTTATTCTTTTTTCTGCCATTGACATGTTAGTCAACATATCCAATGGAAAACGTACGTTCTCAGCTACCGTCATGAAATCGAACAGGGCACTCCCTTGGAAAAGAAAACCAACATCTCTTCTAATGTCCTTTTTTTCTTTGTGCGACATTTTCACAAAATCCTGTCCACTATATAATACCTCGCCCTGTTCTGGCTCTACTAATCCAATCAGGCATCTAGCCAAAGTAGATTTTCCGCTACCACTGGCACCGATTATCAAATTGGTTTTTCCAGCCTCAAATACAACGGAAACATTTTTGAGAATTTCTTTATCGCCAAATGACTTATATAGTCCATTGACCTCAATCATATGAGTATCAATTGGGTTATAAAGTAATTTGCTATCAGAATTAAGATGGAACTATATACCACCCCTCTGGTGCTTGCTTTGCCAACTTCAAGCGCGCTACCTGATGCGTAGTAACCTTGATATGCAGGAATAGAGGTAATTAGAAATGCAAAAATTGCAGACTTTATAAGAGCATATCCAACGTGAAACGGTTTAAAATCTAATTGAATTCCGTACACATAATCCTCTACAGAAACGATATCTGTTGTCATTGCAATAACATATCCACCTCCTATCGAAACAAACATGGATATTATTGTTAAAAATGGATTAATGAATACAGACGCCACAATCTTTGGAAGAATTAAAAAGGAAGATGAATTCACGCCCATTATTTCCAATGCATCTATCTGCTCAGTAATGCGCATGGTTCCAATCTCTGAAGCAACATTCGAACCTACCTTACCCGCCAAAATAAGAGCCATGATAGTAGGGCTAAATTCCAATATTGTAGATTGCCTAGTTGTAAATCCAATAGTATAGGATGGTATTAAAACACTATCAATATTGGCGGATGTTTGAATCGTAATAACGGCCCCCATAAAAATGGAGATTACCGCGATAATTCCCAATGAGTCCAGGCCTAAAGAAACCATTTCATCAAAAAATCTCTTTCGATAAATTGAGAATTTCTCAGGTTTACTGAAAACTCGTAAGATTAAGATTATGTACTTACCTAAATGAAAAACGAAACCACCCATTAGCACAAATGTAATTCTAAAATTGCGCTATTTTTTTTCCTTTTAACCGTAGCTTTACACTATGAGGTTTGGGAAAATTATCTTTTTATTATTCATTGTTGTCGGATTGGGGTCATGCAAGCTATTCAAAGGAAAAGATTGTGATTGCCCGCACTGGAGCCAATCTCAACAAATAGATTCGGATTCTGAAGTCCCGGCATGAATAGAAATGCATTTGTAGAGCAGATGCAGTTTTATATACCTGAATCTGCGTGCGCTATCGCGTATGACTGGATCCAATTGAATCCAGTATTGATCAAAATCACCAAACCGAGAAAAACCAAACTGGGGGATTATAGACCTAAAGGAAAAGATGGGAAGGCAATAATGACCGTCAATGGCAATCTAAATGAATATTCATTTTTGATAACATTTACTCATGAAATAGCTCATCATATTGATTATCTGGAACGCAGAACCCTTCAAAATCCTCATGGTCAGAATTGGAAAAAAGTTTATTCAGGACTACTATCACAATTGCTTGATGGAGGATGCTTCCCAAACGACCTCGAATTGGAAGTAAAAAACCATATCAATAATCCTAAGGCTGCATCCTGCTCGGATCCTATACTTCTTTCAAAACTTAATGAATTCGATACCGAGACTGTATTAAGGTTGACTGACATTCCAGAAGGGGAGTTGTTTCGCATGACGTCAAATAATCGAGTTTTTTTAAAGGGAGCCTTAAAACGAACCCGATTTCGCTGCGAGGAAAAAAACACAGGGCGATTTTATATGGTCCATGGGCAATGTCAGGTTGAGTCAATAGTTTCGTAACTATTTCTTCAAATTATAGGACACTTTGAATTCTACTTTTGAACCACAATTTTTGAACTATGAATAATAACGTGCATTGTGTGATAATGGCCGGGGGAGTGGGAAGTAGGTTTTGGCCTATGAGCCGTCAAAATATGCCGAAACAGTATCTAGATATTTTAGGCACTGGTTCTTCATTAATTAAATTGACATATGATCGATTCAAGCATATCACTCCAACGGAGAATTTCATGGTCGTTACATCGTCAAATTACTCCAAGCTTACGCATGATCATTTGCCTAATTTAAAAACAAACCAGGTACTCTTAGAACCACAAAGGAAGAATACGGCTCCATGTATCGCTTACGCAGCGTTTAAACTATTTGAGAAGGATCCAGATTCTATAATGGTTATAACTCCAGCTGATCACATTATTTTGAAAGAACATGCTTTTCATGCCTCCATAAATGAGGCTATCGAACATGCGTCCACAACTGGAAACTTGGTAACGCTAGGAATTCAACCTACTAGACCAGACTCAGGATATGGTTATATACAATTTCATAGAGAAGGAAATTACTCGGCAGAATCAATCAAAAAAGTGAAAACTTTTACTGAAAAACCAAGTACCGATTTAGCCATTAAATTTCTACAAAGCGGTGATTTCTACTGGAATAGCGGAATGTTCATCTGGAAAACATCTGCTATTATTGATGCCATTAAAAAGTATCTACCAGATATGGCTGAGGCATTTGAAACATGCAAAGAAGACTACTGGTCAAATGAAGAAACTCAATCAATTAATCGAATATATTCTGAGTGTCAGAGTATCTCGATTGATTATGGGATAATGGAAAAAGCGGATAATGTTGATGTTGTTCTAGGACAGGATTTTGGTTGGTCTGACCTCGGAACCTGGGGGTCGCTCTATGACCAAGTCAAGAGCGCTAGTGGCGCAAATGTCAATTTTGGTGACAACGTAAGAAGCTATGATACCAACTCAACAATTGTTATGATGCCTAAGGACAAGCTTGCCGTAATCCAAGGTTTAGATAACTACATTGTCGTTGATACGGAAGATGCATTGCTAATCTGTCAAAAAGATGAAGAGCAAAAAATCAAGCAATTCGTGAAGGATCTTGAAAATAATGGAAAATCAAGCTTTTTATAGGTCGAATACTCAGTCATACAAACCTTTTTCTCGCAATAAAAAATCCCAGAATGAATAGGCTTCAGGCTATTCATTCTGAGATTCAATGAAACTGGAAATCCAATATTCTAGAGGCTTCCTATCATTTTACTTGGATCGACCCATTGATCAAACTCCTCTGAAGTCAAATAGCCAAGATTAACTGACTCCTCCTTTAGCGTGGTACCATTCTTATGTGCGGTTTTAGCAATTTTTGCCGCAGCTTCATATCCAATTTTAGTATTCAAAGCGGTAACCAACATTAGAGAATTGTCCAAGTTCTGTTTGATTCGAGCATGGTTAGGTTCAATGCCAATGGCACAATTATCATTAAATGAAGCACATGCATCACCAATCAATCTGGCACTCATCAATAAATTAAAGGCCATCATTGGCTTGAATACGTTCAATTCAAAATGTCCGTTCATCCCACCGGTGGTTACTGCCACATCATTACCAATTACTTGAGCACACACCATCGTCAGTGCTTCACATTGCGTTGGATTCACTTTTCCTGGCATAATACTAGAGCCAGGTTCATTTTCAGGTATCACCAATTCGCCAATGCCGCATCTTGGGCCGCTGGCCAACAAGCGTATGTCGTTGCCAATTTTCATTAAGCTCACCGCCAATTGCTTAAGTGCACCATGAGTTTCTACAATAGCATCGTGTCCGGCTAAAGCTTCAAATTTGTTTTCAGCGGTAATAAATGGGTGGCCCGAAAACTCTGCAATTTTCTTTGCCACCAATTCCGAATAACCTTTTGGAGTGTTTATACCTGTTCCGACTGCAGTTCCACCTAAAGCTACTTCACTTAAATGGGCAAGGGTGTTTTTAAGTGCCATTAGACCATGATCTAACTGAGAAACATAGCCGCTGAGCTCCTGGCCAACGGTCAGTGGTGTTGCATCCATTAAGTGGGTCCGACCAATCTTAACCACATTCATAAACTCTTTGCTCTTAGCGTCAAGCGTATCCCTAAGTTTTTGAACTCCAGGAATAGTGGTTTCTACTACCATTTTATAGCTCGCAATATGCATTCCTGTTGGGAAAGTGTCATTCGAAGACTGCGATTTATTGACATCATCATTTGGGTGTATCAAATTATCCCCTTCGCCCAAAGTTCCTCCCTTCAATACGTGTGCTCGATTGCTTACAACCTCATTCATGTTCATGTTAGACTGTGTGCCTGAACCTGTTTGCCAAACCACCAAAGGAAACTGATCATCATGCTTTCCCTCAAGTATTTCTTCACACACAGCAGAAATCAAATCTCGTTTTTCCTCAGTCAGAACACCAAGCTCGCAATTAGCATGAGCGGCTGCCTTCTTTAAGTAGGCAAACCCATAAACCACCTCAAGTGGCATACTGGCCTCTGACCCTATTTTGAAATTATTTCTTGATCTTTCAGTCTGTGCCCCCCAATATTTATCTGCTGGCACACGAACCTCGCCCATTGTATCATGCTCTATTCTAAAATCCATTGCTAATTGGTTGATATTTATTTTGTGAGTTCAACTATATTCGCTGTCAAATGTAAAAATGCCATGGGCGAATATTTCGGCTTCTTTGTTTTTCTTGGTTTTTTCCTAATGGCTTTTTGGATTCTACTCTTTCTAGTAGGGTTTTTAGGATACTGGGCAACTATGGGCGCGCTCAATAGCCTTATGCCAAATATGTTTGCTGAGAAAGAAGAAGAGATTGCAAAGGAATTAGATTCCTAGTTAATCTTCATCTCCCTCATAGGTCAGCTTTCCCGACCACCACATTAAAAATCCCGTAAGGAAATCATCGATTTCTCCATTTAGTACGGCATCAGCATTTGTTGTCTCAACACCTGTGCGCACATCTTTCACCATCTTATATGGATGTAGAACATAATTTCGGATTTGACTACCCCATTCAATTTTCTTCTTGTTCGCTTCTATTTCGGCTTGTTTAGCTCTTCGTTCTTCAAGTTCTCTTTCATACAATCTAGATTTCAACAATTGGATTGCTTTTTCTCGATTCTGCAATTGGGATCTAGTCTCAGTGTTCTCAATGATAATTCCAGAGGGACCATGCTTTAAACGCACTCCCGTTTCCACCTTGTTCACGTTTTGTCCACCTGCACCGCCTGATCGGAAGGTATCCCATTCAATATCCGATGGGTTGACCTTTATCTCTATAGAGTCATCAACTAAGGGATAAACATATACTGAGACGAAACTTGTATGGCGCTTGGCATTCGAATCGAACGGTGATATTCTTACCAAGCGATGAACGCCATTCTCACCCTTCAAATAGCCGAAAGAAAAGTCACCAGATATTTCGAGCGTAACCGTTTTAACACCCGCAACATCTCCAGCCTGAAAGTTTAACTCTGTAACCTTATACCCATTTTTTTCAGCCCACATCAGGTACATACGCATGAGCATCGAGGCCCAATCACAACTCTCTGTTCCGCCTGCACCTGCCGTGATCTGCAACACAGCATCGAGGCTATCCTCCTCAGCGCTGAGCATGTTTTTCATTTCCAAGTCCTCTAGGAGCTGGGCGAGTTTATCATACTGATTTTGAACTTCTTCTGCAGATGCTTCTTCCTCTTTAAAGAATTCATAAAGTACAGTCAGATCATCTAGTGCGCTTGATATCTGATCGAACGCATTTGTCCAGATTTTCTTTTTGTTGATGAGCTTGACCGTTAGCTCCGCTTTTTTTGGATCATCCCAAAAATTCGGATCATGTGTTTTTTGCTCTTCGTCAGCTATTTGGGCTCTCTTATGATCAATGTCAAAGGTACCCCCTCAACGCATCCAGGCGCCCGACCATCACTTTGATGTCGTCTAGTGTTATCATGGTTGCGAATGTATACTTTGAAGGCTACTGTTCAGCTTGAAAATGAGAATTTACATGACTTGTTATTTCATTGTATGAATAACCTTTCTGCAAAAGGTATCTATTAACTTTTTGCTTTTTTTCAAATGACTTCCCCTTCAACTCTTTAGCCTTTCGCTCAATCAATTTTATGATCATTGATTCATAATCCTCTTCTTCTATTTCCTTTAAGGCCTCTTTGATAAGTCGATCATGGATTTGTTTAGATCTCAACTCAACAGTAATCTTGTATTTACCCCATTTTTTATTGTAAAAGTGTCCTCGAACATAGTTTTTAGCATAGCGCTCTTCATTAAGTAGATTCTCATCCATCATCTGCATCATCACATGGTCAACATCCTGTTTCCACAATCCGAAACTGTAGAGTTTGTCTCTCAATTCTTTGTGGCATCGTTCTCGATAATTACAAAAAGTTCTTGCCTTTATAATTGCCTCTACAACCGATACCTTCTGTTTAGGAAGCATTATTCAAAAGTAATATGGACGGCAGGAATGCCTTTGCAGAAAAGGCAAAAAAAAGCCTCTCCAATTGGAGAGGCTACTTGCTAGAACAGCAATTCTTTTCCTTCTTTATCCAGAAACTCATAGTCGAGGAGTGTCAAAGCTGTTTTGGACTCAATATTTATCCATTGCTTGTACTCTTTAAACCATTTGCGTTGAAATCCAAAAACACCTTTTTGCAAGAATGCCGCAACAAAAGGATGCGCTCCAATGGTCAATGATTTTGGTTTCTGTTCCTCCATTAAGGCTCTCAAGTTGTTTTCAATTTCATCTACAACTGTAATTGCCGCTTGTACTTCACCTGTGCCATTGCAAGTGGGACATTTTTCAGCAGTTTTGATATCCATCTCTGGTCTAACTCGCTGACGAGTTATCTCCACCAATCCAAATCTACTAACTGGCAGAACTTGATGTTTTGCTCGATCCGCTGACATATACTCTTTGAGTTTAGTCTGAAGCATCTTTCGATTCTCATTCTGACGCAGGTCGATGAAATCAACCACAACCAATCCTCCCATATCTCTTAGTCTAAGCTGTCTTGCAACCTCCTCGGCTGATTCAATATTGACACGCAAGGCATTGGCTTCTTGGTTTGACTCCTGCTTAGCAGTATTTCCGCTATTCACATCAATCACATGCATTGCTTCGGTGTGCTCTATAACTAAATAGGCACCACTCTTCATAGTAACATGCTTACCAAAAAGTGATTTAATCTGCTTCTCAATACCATAATGTTCCATGATATCAGTTTTACCCTTATGAAGCCTGACAATCTTCTCACTTTCAGGAGAAATTGTCTTCAAATAGGCCGAAACATCTTCAAACAGCTCTTGACTATCAACAGCAATTTGGTTGAACGAGGGACTCAATAAATCCCTTAAAATTGCGTTAGTCCTATCAATCTCTCCCAAAACCTTTTGTGGAGGCTTGGTTGATGTGAAGTTCTCGAACGACTTCTTCCATCGTTCGGTCAAATTGCGCATATCAGCGTCTAACTCAGCAACTTTTTTGTTTTCAGCTACCGTTCTTACGATAACACCAAAATTTTTCGGTCGTATACTGGATATCAATCTCCTAAGTCGCTCGCGTTCTTCGCGACTCTTAATTTTTTGTGACACAGAGATTCTGTCACTGAAGGGTACAAGCACGATGAATCTTCCAGCGATACTTATTTCACATGTTAGTCTTGGGCCTTTTGTCGAGATAGGTTCTTTGGCGATTTGAACAAGCATAAATCGATTGGCTTTAAGTACCTGATCGATTTTACCGTTCTTATCTATTTCTGGTTGAATCTCAAAGTCATTTAATAGACCTGACTCACGCTTACCAGTAATTCCTTCAGAGATATACTTCTGCAACGACTTAGCCTTTGGGCCTAAATCATGGTAATGCAGGAAGGCATCTTTTTCGTAACCTACGTCAACAAAGGCCGCATTTAGCCCGGGGACGAGTCTTTTTATTCTACCAAGGAAGATATCACCTACATTGAAACCCTTATCGAGTTTTTCGTTGTGATATTCTACTAATCCTTTGTTTTCGAGAAGAGCAATATTGACTTCACCATCCCCAGAGCGAATGACCATTTCTTTACTAGTTTCACTCACTTTAATCTGTTTTAAAGCCGGGGGGCTGTTATTAGCGAAGGGTTATTTCTTCTTCTTATGACGATTTTTTCTTAAACGCTTCTTGCGCTTATGGGTAGCCATCTTGTGACGTTTTCGTTTCTTACCGCTTGGCATAACTTTTATTTTATTTGATTCAACATTATTGAAGCATCCTCTCGGAGCTCCTTATTATTTTCTTCCTGAGCATTAAAACGCTCAAGGTACACTATAGCTTCTTCTATATCACCAAGACTAAATTTGGCCTTACCAATCCAATAATCAGATTCTGGGAAGCCAGGCTCAATCCTGTTCACAATTTCAAACCGCTCAATCACTTTCTCCCATTGCCCCGTTTGAGCTGAAAAACGACCCAAGTGATATTGCGCTCGAAAGTTCTGAGGATTTTCCTCAGCAATGGATCGCAGCTTTAATATCCCTTGCATGGGTGCTTCACCATTGATAATAGCAAGTGCATCATCAATGTCATTCTCTACCGTGGGTGGATCAGAGGAGACTTCTTCAGTCACTCTTTCCACCTCATTTGGTAAATGTTGAGGGGCTATAAGCAAAAGAACAATAATGACTGCAGTTGCCGACACTAATAACCAATGTCCTATTTTCAGGTGCATGGATTTATTTAACCTTCACATTCTTCTTCACCTTATCAACGAAAGTTTTCGCTGGCTTGAATGAAGGAATGTTATGTGCAGGAATGATGATGGTCGTGTTTTTTGAGATATTTCTACCCGTTTTTTCGGCTCGTTCCTTAACGATGAAACTTCCAAAACCTCTCAAATAAACGTTCTCGTCACGAGCCAATGAGTTCTTCACACTATTCATGAATGCTTCAACTGTAGTAAGCACTTCAACTTTATCTAGACCTGTCTTGTCTGTTATTTCATTGACTATTTCTGCCTTCGTCATAATTCTTTATCTATTATAAACTTTTGATATTCAGTGTTTTTACTGATTCAAAAAATGGGCTGCAAATATAGAATCATTTCAAAACTTTAAAAACCGTAATCAAACTATTTTTGTCTTTGACTTTGGATAATCTAAAAACGCATACCGTTGCGACCATTTTAAGCAATTGGTTTTCAAAAAATCAGCGCGATTTGCCATGGAGGGAAACCAATGACCCATATAAAATATGGTTATCCGAAATTATTCTGCAACAGACGAGAGTTGCTCAAGGAACACCTTACTATAATGCCTTCACCTCTCGCTTTCCAACTATAAAGAATCTAGCGGATGCGACACAAGATGAGATCCTCAAGCTTTGGCAAGGGCTTGGATACTATAGCCGCGCAAGAAATCTACATGCCGCTTCAAAACAAGTCATGACCGAATTTAATGGCGTTTTCCCTAGGTCTTACAATGACATCATCAAACTAAAAGGGGTCGGCCCATATACTGCGGCAGCCATTGCTTCTATAGCTTATGGAGAAGAAACGGCTGTAGTTGATGGTAATGTAATACGCGTCATATCACGTGTTTTTGGAATATCGGATGATACAAATTTGACTACCACCAAAAAGCACATACAGCATATTTCTGATGATCTGATAAAGGGAAGGAAACCGAGTGAACACAATCAGGCAATCATGGAATTTGGCGCCATTCAGTGTATTCCAAAAAACCCAGGTTGTGATATCTGCCCTATAAGCCAAAGATGTTTTGCTTTAAAAACGAATCAAGTTGAGCGTTTGCCCTATAAGGTGAAAAAACTGAAGAGGCGATCAAGATACTTTCATTTTCTAATAATATCAGATGGTCAGAACACACTTCTAGAAAAAAGAGGCGAGCAGGGTATTTGGGCCGGGTTGTATCAATTTCCACTTTTAGAGACTGAGTCGGATAAATTCGGTCCTAGAATGTTAGAAAAAGCAGGTTTCCCGAAGACTAATTATACCCTTGAGAAATCAATCGCTACGAGGAAGCACGTGTTGACTCATCAGGATATTCATGCTACGTTTCATCATTTTCGAACAAATGAGTTATCTGACACTAATTTTCAGAAGGTTAAACTTGATGAAGTTCATACGTTTGCACTTCCAAGGTTAATTGATCGATACCTTGAGAGTAATAGCATTTAGCTCTTGTAGCTAAGTTCAATTTAAATTAGGTTTGTTTAAAACAGTAATTAGTTATGGCTGGAGTCAATAAAGTGATAATTCTTGGGAATTTGGGAGCAGACCCAGAGGTCCGTGTGATAAGCTCTGGGGCGAAAGTAGCCCGTCTGAGAATCGCAACATCAGAATCGTATAACAACAAGAATGGTGAACGAATCACAAATACAGAATGGCACTCTGTTAATCTTTGGCGCGGCCTAGCTGACATTGCTGAAAAGTATCTTAAAAAGGGCAGTCAAGTTTATGTGGAGGGCAAGCTTCGAACTAGAAGTTATGATGATAAAGAAGGAGTCACTCGCTACGTTACTGAAATTGAAGGCGATACAATGACTATGGTAGGCGGTCGCAATAGTGACAATGACAATAGTGCTGGAAACCCACAGCAGCAGAGCGCACCCGCTCAAAAATCGGAGTCAAAAGCCGCTGCTAAAACAAACTTGAAGCCAGATTCTCCCGTGGACGAATCATTTGATGATTTACCCTTTTAACCCTTATTCGAACTAATTGGACCCTGACCCTTTTTCGAGCATTTTACTTTCCATACTCAGACCCTGGGACATGGGGATGGTATTTATCTTGCTGATTACAGCTATCCTGATGTTATTAAGCGCGCTCATAAGTGGATCTGAGGTGGCCTTTTTTTCGCTTTCTCCACAAGATCGGGAACAACTAGAAAATGAAACATCTAAGCCTGCCGAGCTCGTTATGGACCTGTTATCAAAACCAAACACGCTCCTAGCTACTATTCTAATAGGTAATAACTTGGTGAATGTTGCCATCATCATTCTATCTACTTCCCTAATGAATCAAATCTTTGATTTTTCTGGTCGTGAAGTACTTGCATTTGTTGTTCAAGTAGTTGTCGTCACTTTGGTGATACTCATTATTGGTGAAATCACACCAAAGATTTATGCCACTCGACAAGCTTATCGATTATCCATTGTAATGGCATATCCATTGAGTTTCATGCGAAAGCTTTTCTCGCCATTCTCAACCATAATGGTGAGGTCTACTAGGAAGATAAATGCCAAGGCGAAAGAAACGGATAATAGCTCAAACATTACTGTTGACGATTTAAGCCATGCTATTGAATTGACCACAGATCAAAACACTCATGAAGACGAAAAGAGGATTCTAAGCGGAATTGTCAAGTTTGGATCTACCGAAGTAAGACAAGTCATGACTCCTAGGGTGGACGTAGTCAGTTTCGATAGCACCCTTGACTATAAAACACTTCAAAGTGAAATAGTTCAGCATGGTTTCTCTCGCATTCCGGTTCATCAAGATTCATTTGACAATGTAGTAGGAGTTTTATACGTCAAAGATCTTCTTAACCACATCGAGGAAGATCCTCAATTCGATTGGAAGAAATTAATGAGACCGCCCAGCTTCATCACTGAAAACAAAAAATTAGATGACCTTTTAAGAGAGTTTCAGGAAAAGAAAAATCATATGGCCATTGTAGTTGACGAATATGGCGGCAGCTCTGGCATTATAACTCTTGAAGATATTATTGAAGAAATCGTTGGGGAGATAAGCGATGAGTTTGACGAGGACGATATCATCTATTCAAAATTGGATGATAATAATTTTGTTTTTGAAGGAAAAACCGCCTTAATAGACATGTACAGAATTCTGAAGATATCTGGAGACAACTTTGAACATGCCAAAGGTGAAAGTGATTCTATTGCAGGTTTCATTCTTGAACTAGAGGGGAAAATCCCACAGAAAAATGAGAAACTGCGTTTTCACGACTTCCAGTTCACAATCGAGGCAGCAGATAAGAGACGCATCAAACAGGTCAAGGTGACTCGTATTCAAAACTCAGAAGAATGAGGTTGGGAAGGCTATTCATAAGCTTCTTTCTAATTCCAATTCTAGTAGGTTGTAACAATGACTATTCTCCTAAACCAAGAGCCTACGTAAGACTGGACCTACCTGAACCAGCTTATCTTGCGCCAGATTCCAATTGGGATTGCCCGTATACTTTCGAAGCTTCTCGATATAGCTTTTTGACTGTCGACAAACGGCACCAAAAAGAAAACTGTTGGTATAATATCTATTACCCAAAGCTTAAAGCCACTATTCACCTTACATATTCAACCTTAGATGGCAATCTTGGTCGTCAAATTGAAGAGAATCGGAAATTGGCAATGAAACATGTTGGAAAGGCCACAGCGATTAACGAAAGCTTAGTGGAGAACCGAGATGCCAATGTTTACGGGCTCATCTATGAATTTAAGGGAGAAACAGCAAGTGATATGCAATTCTTTGTAACTGATAGCTCCAATCACTTTTTGCGCGGATCTTTGTACTTCAATGTAAAACCGAACAAGGACTCACTTGGCCCAGCAATCGAATATGTCAAAAATGACGTGAGACATTTCATCCAAACCTTGAGATGGAATTCAGCTGAAAGTTAGACTCTATTCGAGTATAAATCTGGAACGATGAAAAAGCCAGACTCCTGAAAGCAAAGTGACCAGAGCAAAAACTTGATGTACCACTGCTAACGAGATGGGTACATGCAGAACTAATGTCAAAACACCCAATACAACTTGAATTAAGACCGCGACTCCTAACATTATGGTTGGTGCTTTAATACGCTTCTCATTCGAGTGGAATGATTTCCAAGTTACTGCAAAAGAAAGAACGAGCACTATCAAGCCCAGAGTTCGATGAATAAATTGAACCCCTGACTTTCCCTCTAAAAAATTTAGCCAGACTGGGTCTAAGGCAAATACACTTTGAGCAATCAGACTACCATCCATAAGAGGCCAAGTATTGTGCACCCATCCAGCGCGTAAACCTGCAACAAAGCCACCAAAAATAATTTGAGTAACTAACAAGACCAAAAGCCCCAAAATCATCTTTGTATTGCGATGTTTTTGTCTTGTAAGATTTCCAAAATCCAAATAATTGAGCAAGACCCAAAATATATATCCACAGGTAATAAATGCTGTTGTCAAATGAGCACTCAATCGATAATGACTTACTCTGGGAACATCTACAAGTCCGCTTTTCACCATAAACCAGCCTAAGAGAGCCTGAAACGCACCTAAACCAAGAATTGTCAGAAACTGAGGCAACATTTCTCGCGGTATATTCTTCCGAAAAAGAAAGAAGATGAATGGAAAAATGAATACCAATCCAATAGCTCTTCCGAACATCCGATGGATGTATTCCCACCAAAAAATGGACTTAAAGTCATCCAAACCAAAATGATTGTGAATCTCTATAAATTCCGGAGATGACTTGTAGTTTTCAAATTCAGTTTGCCATTCTACGTCATTTAGCGGTGGCAAAGATCCGGTAAAAGTCCAGTTTACCATAGAGAGTCCAGAATGGGTTAAGCGAGTCAACCCGCCAATTGAGACCATTACAAGGATTAATAATATCCCAGTAAAAAGCCATACAATCACACTTCTCGAAGGTCTGAATCCTATCGTCATCTTTTCTAATTTATCACACTGCGAAGCAATGCAACATGTTTAGAAGATAGACCTAAAAACGTAGAAAATGTTTGGAAATTCGAAAGAAAAATCATCATCTGCCTCAGGTCCGGCAGACCTAGAATCAGAGGATTCTGCGCCAATATCAGTTCTTATATCCAGCCTTAAAACATGCTCGAGTAATCCTTGTCCTTTGGCAGGAGTATTCCCATTGGTGACTCTCTCAGATTCGAAAAATCCCAGAGACGAAACCGTTAGTACGGAGATTAGAATAAACTTTGATAAATAGCTTCTCACAGCTGTAAATTTAATCGCAAAGGGCATACAACCAAACATTTACGCAAAAATCTGTTTTAAAAGCAATTAGGGAAAAACAATTTTAGAGTTTTCCTCATAATGATTTCAACCATCTTTGCCCATCAAAATTATTGTCATTACATGAGTGATTCGCATTCGGAAGAAATGTCATTTCTTGATCATCTTGAGGTGCTTCGTTGGCACTTAGTGAGATCGGTAAGCGCTGTACTCTTGGCAGCAATCGTGGCTTTTATTTTCAAAGGGTTCATTTTTGACACCGTAATTTTTGGTCCGAAAAAGCCAAACTTCCCCACTTACAGGTTCCTATGTAAGATGAGTGATCGGATAAGTGAATTGATTCCGAGCATGTTTCCTGAAGGAGCAATTTGTATTGGCCAGGACTTGCCTACTCTAATCAATCTGAGTATGGCCGGTCAGTTTAGCGCACACATTATGATTTCAATCATTGCAGGAATCATAATTGCCTTTCCGTATTTGATTTGGGAAGTTTGGCGCTTTATTAAACCAGGCCTTAAGGCTCGAGAACGCAAATATGCTCGAGGATTTGTTTCCGCTACAACATTCCTTTTCATGAGCGGTGTTGCTTTCGGATACTTTGTGATTAGCCCTCTTTCCATTAACTTTTTTCTCAATTACCAAGTAAGTGCCGAAGTGCTAAACAACCCAACGCTTAGCACTTATGTGTCTCTTGTCACCACTGTTGTGCTAGCGTGTGGAGCTGTATTTGAATTGCCTGTATTGGTTTTTTTCTTGACCCGAGCAGGTGTATTGACACCTCGACTACTTAAGGCATTTAGACGTCATGCAATAGTCGCGGCTCTTATTTTATCTGCAATCATAACTCCTCCAGATATATTTAGTCAAGTATTGGTCACAATACCAATTCTTGTTCTGTACCAAGTTAGTATCTGGATTTCGGGCATGGTTGTGAAATCAGCAGATGATATAGATAACTTCAGGCGGCCAGAATGAAACAGCTTAAACCCAAATTTCTCCTTTTACTTTTTATGCTAATTGCCGCGTGCAATTTTAAGGTGGTTGCACAAAAAACCATTGTTGTTGGGAAGGTTTACGAGGCTGAATCTGGCCTTCCAGTTCCATATGCCAATGTCTTTTTTAAAGATAGTAAAATAGGTGCAATGACTGGCGATAATGGGACATACCGAATAGAAACATACTATGCCACAGACTCTCTGGTGGTAACGGTTTTAGGTTTCAAGCGCATAGCGATAAAGACCAAAGCCGATAAGTCTCAGGTTATTGACTTCCCGCTAGAAGTAGCGGGGATTTCACTAGGCACTGTTGAGGTAATTGCAGATCGTAAGGCCAAAGATCCAGCAGTTGAATTAATGAAAAAGGTTGTCAGAAATAAAAAGGCAAATAACAGAGAAAAGCTCATCGCATATGAATACGATGTGTACAATAAGATTGAGTTTGATATGAATAATATCAATGAAAAATTTACAAATCAAAAAGTGATGAAACCTTTTGATTTTGTTTTTGACAACATTGATAGCACCTCCGAGGAGAAGCCTTTCTTACCCATATTTCTTACAGAGTCGTTTTCACGATACTATTACCGGAAAAACCCGAAAAGCTCTATGGAGAATATTCGAGCAACCAAGGTGGCAGGTGTCAAAAATGAGAGTGTAAGTCAGTTTTTAGGCGATATGTACCAAAACACAAATGTTTATGAAAACTATTTGGACGCCTTCGGTAAAAGTTTTGTTAGTCCTCTTTCTGACTTCGGTTTCGCCTCATATAAATACTACCTACTAGACAGTGCGATAATGTCGAGTAAGAAGTGCTTCAAAATCGCCTTTATTCCAAGACGAAAGGGTGAATTAGTATTTGAGGGCGAAATGTGGATTCATGACACAACATATGCCGTAAAACAAATAGATGCGCAAATCATAGAAGACGCCAATATTAATTGGATCAACACATTTTCTGTACATCATGAATATGAGCAAGTAGATAATGAGGCGTGGATGCTAACTAAGGAAAATGTAGTAGTTGATTTTAATGTTTCTGAGAAAGCCATTGGATTCTATGGAAGAAAGACCACGCTTTATTCAGATTTTATTTTGAATGAAGAAAAGGAAAACTCCTTCTACAGCACATTTAACAACATTATAGTTTCAGATAGTGCTAGTGAATATGATGAGGAATTTTGGCAAGAAAAACGTCCAGAAAGGCTGAGTGAAAATGAGTATAAGGTTTACGAAATGGTTGATACCATTCAACAAATTAGAGCATTTAGAACCTATGTTGACTTGGTTACATTGTTTGTAAATGGACACTACGAAATGGAATATGTGGACCTAGGGCCATATTTTACTGCCTTCAGCTTTAATCAAGTCGAAGGCGCCCGACTAAGAATTGGAGGGAGAACTAACAGTGATTTCAGCACAAGAATTGGGCTTGAAGGATATCTAGCGTATGGCACAAAAGACAAGCAATTCAAATACAAGGCTTCCAGTCGTTATTTCATTTCAAAAAGCCCGCGTCAAATTATTAGCCTCAGTGCACAAAATGACCTCGAACAGCTCGGACAAAGCGCGAATGCTTGGCGAACAGATAACATTCTATCTTCAGTTTTTAGAAGAGCACCATTTCGCTTCAATGCTTTTGAAGAGTATAAAGGTGGATATGAAATTGAATACTTTCCAGGCCTTAGTAGCAAATTCGAATTTGCAAGGAAGGATATGTACTCGGTTGGTGATGTGCTCTTTAGACGGACTGCCGCAGATGGCTCCCTTAATGATATAAACAGACTTAGTACTGCACAGGTTAACATTAGCTTACGTTTTGCGTATCGTGAAAAATTCATTAATGGTGATCTGGATAGAATCAGCATGGGAACACGGTTTCCAATATTTGAGCTAAATGCCCAATTTGGTGTAACGGGATTTTTAGGCGGTGATTACGAATACCAGAGGCTTTCTTTTAGGATTTCTGA
>Ga0257120_1000324_pt1 | contig 36467 bp, 44 predicted proteins | sample SI106_10metaG_FD_190153 | JGI IMG/M metagenome (GOLD analysis project Ga0257120, IMG submission 190153) | Marine microbial communities from Saanich Inlet, British Columbia, Canada - SI106_10 | ecosystem: Environmental > Aquatic > Marine > Inlet | place: Canada: British Columbia | collected...
TCGTTAACGCAGCGCCATACGATGTCTCACCATAGACCCTAAACATTCGCTTCAGCTCACTCCCCTCGTATTGATTAACAACCTTTTGAGCGTTCAACTCTTGAGACGGATTCATTCTCATGTCTAAATCCGCGTCAAATCGAAAGCTAAATCCTCTACCCGCTTCATCAAACTGATAACCCGAAACCCCTAGATCTGCCAGCACTCCATCCACCTTACTTACACCATTGGCGATGAGAAAATTTTTGATAAATCGAAAATTGGCTTTGCACAAATGGAAACGATCATCTTCTATTGTATTTCTCTCCGCATCTGGATCTTGATCAAAAGCAAACAATTGCCCACCTTCCAGCCGATCCAGAATCAACTGACTATGCCCTCCACCACCGAACGTGGCGTCAACATATACTCCATTAGGCTTAAGACTAAGCGCCTCTACTCCCTCATGTAAAAGAACGGTGGTGTGATAGGTCATTTCCCATCTTCCTCTTCAAGACCTCCCATTACCTCCTCGGCTAGATCAGCAAAGTCCTCTGAATCTTGACTCATCACCTCCTCATATCGGTCTTTCGACCATATCTCAATGCGATCTGCATAAGCAAACAACACAGCTTCTTTGGTTAATCCAGCGTAAGCCAGCAGTGTTTTAGGAATCAATGCGCGACCATTTCCATCAAGGGAAACAGCCGTAGCTCCATTATGAAACTGCCTGTAAAAGGCGCGATTCTTAGAAACAAACAGGTTCAACTTCTTTAATCGAGAAGCGATTTTTTCCCATTCATTTTGAGGATATAACACCAAACATCCTTCAAACCCTCGATTCATGACAAACTGCTCCTTACAAGCAGGATCGAGCTGCTTCTTCAACCCCGAGGGCAGAAGAAAACGGGACTTCGCGTCCAGCTTGCATTCGAATTCACCTAAAAAGCTTGTCATATAAGGGTTTATAAATAGAAGCCGCTAAAATAACCGTATTTTCCCACTAATATCCACTAAAGAATCATTTGTTGAAAACTTCAGGGTCAAAATCCCACATTATTAAAACTAATCTCTTGATATACGTGAGATATATATGGTGGTAAAAAATGGGAACTAGTTTAGGTATTAGACACTTCCACTTAGAATAATGGACTTAAATCATCCAAATTCGATTAAAAACGAAGTTTGAATATGTGTCTGCTATTAGCCTATCAACAGATACTTGTTGACTTACCGAAAAGTGTATAGGTTCTCAGCGTTCAAAATCTTTATTTTTGGTCGCTTAGTAAGAAATTCCACCATCAACTCATGGAAATCAAAGTCATTGAAGAAAACGGGTTCTCCTACATCGAACATGGAGAAGGAGAGCCGTTGATTGTGCTGCACGGTTTATTTGGTGCCTTAAGTAACTTTAGGGGGGTGTATGACTATTTCTCAAAACGATTTAAAGTCATTATTCCGATTCTACCGTTGTATACGATGCCGATAATTGACACCAACGTAAAAAACCTTAGTAAATACTTGGCGGACTTTATGGATTTCAAGAAAATCCCAAACGCTCATCTTTTAGGAAATTCGCTCGGTGGGCATGTTGCTCTTGTCTACGCATCCAAATATATAGGGAGAGTCAAGTCATTGATTTTAACAGGCAGCTCTGGTCTTTATGAAAATACGTTAGGCGGGTCATTTCCGAAAAGAGGTAATTATGAGTTTGTTAAAGAAAAAGTAGCCATCACTTTTTATGACCCAAAGCATGCCACGAAGGATTTGGTTGACGAATGTTTTGACATCGTTAATGATAAGGGCAAAACTGTTCGGATTATATCTCTCGCCAAAAGTGCAATCAGACACAATATGGCAGCAGAAATTCCAAAAATGAATGTCCCTACTTGTCTCATTTGGGGAAAGAATGATACTATCACTCCGCCAGATGTTGCCGAGGAGTTCCACGAATTATTCTCTGACTCAGATTTATTTTGGGTGGACGAGTGCGGACACGCTGCCATGATGGAGCACCCTGAAGAGTTCAACAAACTTTTGGACGACTGGCTCAAGGAGCGGTTTACTTCAGCAGCGTAATGCGCGTTACAACTTCAGAATTCACGACCAGTTCAGCAAAGATTGAGCAATGCCCAGAAACGGACAAACCAGAGTTTGCATTTATCGGTAGATCCAATGTGGGTAAGAGTAGCCTTACAAATATGCTGTGCGATCGCAAGAGCCTAGCCAAAACAAGTGGAGCTCCAGGAAAAACGAGACTCATCAATCACTTTCTATTAAATGACTCTTGGTATTTAGTTGATTTACCGGGATTTGGATATGCTAAGGTTAGTAAGAAAGATCGCGCATCATTTATGCGACTTATTTATGGGTATTTCGAGAAACGCGAAAACATGGTTAATGCCTTCGTTTTAGTCGATTGTCGAGTAGAGCCGCAAAAAATAGATTTAGACTTTATGGAATGGCTGGGAACTAGGCGCATCCCCTTCTCAATCGTATTCACTAAAATAGACAAGCTCAGCAGTACTGAGCTCAAAAAAAATCTAGCGAAATATAAGAAAAGGCTTTTAGAAACATGGGAGGAAACACCGCAGTTTTTCCTAACCTCCGCCACTAGCAAACATGGTCAGCAAGAAGTGCTGAATTATGTAGAATACTGCATGCGCGTTTGGGAAGAATCACTATAAGCACTTACCTCAATTCTTATCAAAGCAATCAAACTCGAATCTCATTTCGTGGGGCAAACCCTTAATCACAACTAGTCACAGAATTGGCCAACTTATTTCCCGGCTTTTGACCTTAAGGTGCTCAATCCAAATGGCAAATAGAGTGGGCAAAAACTAATGAAGCTTGTGGCTACGAAAACCAAAGCAAGCACACCACCAATTATTGCCACAGTGCCGCTGATCAAACCAGCAAAATAGGCTCCGCCAATTGCTAGTGCCAAGATTATTCTGATAATCTTATCTGTAGAACCCATATTCTTTTTGATCATACTTGATTTAATGTCAAAGTTGCAGCTATCACAGAACCATTCATGTGACATCTATCACTTAGTAAATTGATTCTGATTTTGTGCTTGCTGAGAATCCAGCACCTTAATCCCAAAAAGTCCAAAGTGATGTTTTACCAGAAGCTCTCAATTTTCCCCACATGCCTTCAACCTCCTCCAATAGACAACATATATAGTAACAGTAGTCACTTCTTCAGAGTTTAACAATACGCGCACCTTCTTGTCTGGGGTAATAAAAGAATCTCTTACTGAAGCTACCTCGGTAATAGAATAGACCAGCACATAGTAATTCAATGCGAGGTCTGCACCCATCGTTAAAGACAGCCACCCAATTACCAAGAATAACATGAATATATTAAGATCGGTATATCCTGAAACAACAAATTTTCGATAGAATAAAATAACCCCCAACACAAATAATGTCGCTGCAAAAGGCGCAACAGGTATGGGACTTGTTTCAACGTGCTTAACTATTAATATAATGGGGATCCAACATAACAGGAAACCAGCAATCAGCATCGTCTGTACTTAACTATAATGGCTTTCTGGCTTAATACGCATGGCCTTTTTCACACTGAATGACTTGGGCCTATCAGGCGCTTTGTAATCGCTCAATCGGTTAGCGGGATCTTGATCCAACAAGTGAACCAATGATTCGTACAAATCCGGTATTTCAGCATTTAAAGCTTCTGGGTTTTCAAAAAAGACTTCTATCGAACACGCAAGAAACTCATGATCATTATTCCCAGCATATTTTCTCAATGACTTAAAACCTCCAGCTCTATCTTTTGACCGATACTTATTTGCGAGCGCATTAATTCTATCTAAGGAATGATAAATATGCTCATCATCAATCTCTCCATAAGTGATGCTAATTTTAAGTGCATGGACCAATTCATGCAGGGCAAGATTAATCCCATCATGATCATTTTCAAATCCATGTTCTAAGTGTTTCCAAGAAAAACGAATGACACCGCTTGGCGAGGTACTTCCTTTTAAATTCGATTCGAGCAGTTTGTTGTGAAAAATAGATGGATAGATGTAGATTTTATAAAATCTAGAAAGAAAATAACCCTCTAAGCCGAACGTCAGTTGAACAAGGGCTGAGACGGCAAGAACCACCATCGCATCCGTGACTTTGAGACCATCTTTTCCATAAAACTCCTTTTCAGCCATAACCATGCGGAGTCTCTTTCTAAACTTCACTTTTCCAATATCCGATAGCTGTGCATAATAAGTTGAGCGCTTACTAAGAACCTCATCAGCAAAGGTTTGCACCCTGGCGATATCTCTCATTCCAAGATTCGCATGCGTGGCATTATCTCTTTCTGAGGCTAAATCTCTTCTTTAGTCTATAAACGCCTTTAGCACCAAAATTCCCATCACAAATAGAAAGGTGAGGGCTATCGCCACTCCTACTCCGTCATCTTTTGATGCGCTTCGCAAGAGAACAAATTGTGTTTGGAGAAAGTTGAATATCATTGACAGTTGACAAGAACAACTCAAATTACGATTTCACTACTACTGTTTTGCGGATGCGGATACTCCCAAACAGCGAATACACATTTCCAAATGGATAGCAATGCGACCAATGACCTTATTCACGAAACAAGCCCATATCTGCTTCAACACGCACATAACCCTGTTGACTGGAAGCCATGGAATCAGGAGATATTAGCTAAGGCGAAAGCGGAAAACAAACCTCTATTAATTAGCATTGGTTATAGCGCATGCCATTGGTGCCATGTAATGGAGCGTGAGAGCTTTGAGGATAGTGCTGTGGCAGAAATAATGAACCAGAACTTTATTTGCATCAAAGTAGACCGGGAAGAAAGATCAGATGTGGACCAAGTTTATATGGATGCCGTGCAACTTATGACAGGCAGCGGCGGCTGGCCTTTAAACTGTTTTGCTTTGCCAGATGGAAGCCCGTTTTTTGGGGGCACATATTTTAAAAAAGAACAATGGGTTCAAATTTTAAAGCAGCTCGCGGATCTATATGAAAACGACCCAACTAAGGTGCTGGAATACGCAGAAAAACTAAAAACAGGGTTAAGCCAAATGGATGCCACTCCATTGGTAGAAATGCCCGAAGATTTTTCCCCAGAAATTTTAGAAACTGCAGTTTCAAGATGGAAGAAATCCTTTGACGAAAACGAAGGAGGCCCTAATCGAGCGCCGAAATTCCCTATGCCTACCAACTATCAGTTCTTATTGGCACATGCCCATCAATCAGAAGACAAAGACCTATTGAACTATGTGCATTTAACACTCCGTAAAATGGCGTTCGGAGGTATCTACGATCAGATTGGTGGAGGATTTGCTCGTTACTCTACGGACGAGGTTTGGGAAGTTCCACACTTTGAAAAAATGCTCTACGACAATGGGCAATTATTGACTCTATACGCACAGGCTTACACTCAATCTGGAGACCCACTGTATAAACATATAATAAATCAAACTGGCGAATGGATTGAGCGTGAAATGCTTGATGAATCAGGGGCGTTTTACAGTGCCTTAGACGCGGACAGTGAAGGCGAAGAGGGGCGGTTTTACGTTTGGAAAAAAGAAGAAATCCAAACTATATCTGAGGATAACTACAAGGTAATCGCGGACTATTACAATGTAAATCTTAAAGGAAATTGGGAGCATGGTAACTACATTTTACTGAGACATGACTCTGATATTGAAATAGCCAAAAAGCATGGTATTACTTCAAGTGAATTAAAGGACATAGTCGCTAATTTTAACAGGAAAGCTATGCTCGAGCGCGACAAACGAGTACGCCCAGGTTTGGATGACAAAACACTTACATCTTGGAATGCGCTTACGGCAAAAGGATTGACCGATGCTTACATCTCTACGCAGGATGAGCGATGGATTAAACTGGCCAAAAAGAACCTCGATTTTCTGCTAAAAACACAAATGAATGATGAGGGGCGACTTTGGCATAACTACAAAAATGGCAAGTCTTCTATTAATGGATATCTCGAAGACTATGCGCATTTGATAGATGCCTTGATCCGCTACTATGAGGCTACATTGGACGAAAAGGCCATTCGTGATGCTTCAAAACTCACCGAGTATGTTTTTAAACACTTTGACCAAAGCGCCAATGGAATGTTCTATTTCAAATCAAAGGAAGATCCCGAACTAGTATCAAAAAAGGCTGAAATAACCGATAATGTAATACCGGCCTCCAATTCAGTTATAGCCACTTGTTTTTTCAAGCTTTCATTAATTCTCGCAGATGAAAGTCTCCACGAACTTAGTAGATCAATGTTAGCCCAAATGGAAGGCAGCTTTAACCAATACCCTGCAGGTTACAGTCAATGGATGCTTCTACACCAGTACCAAAGCGCTAGTTATTTCGAATTGGCTATTGTTGGTAAAGATTGTTTGAAAAAACTAAAAGAGCTGCATACTGAGTATCTCCCAAATGTGGTGATTTGTGGTGGTGAAACTGAAGGCTCAATACCCGTTTTGGAAGGGAAGTATTCGGAGGGAAAAACGGTGTTGTATGCTTGTAAACATGGCGTATGTCAGCAACCAACATCTGATGTTGGCACTGTTCTCAATCAGCTTAAACAGCCTAATTCTATTAGGCCCTAAGCTTGCGTTTTCACAGGAAATCCAAACTGAATTTCTTCAAAACAAGTACCCAACATTTTCGAGTGAGGACATCAAAGAAGCTGGCATAAGAAAACTGGTCATCCGCGAAATGCGCAAGCCTTCTTCACGCCCAATTTATGATGACAACATAAGATTCAATTACTTCTTTGATAAAGAAGGCATATTGATTGGCTATCGAAAAACCTACCCTTCACTTGGCGTACGGGTGGACACCACATCGATGTCAAGAATTATTGAAAATGACGAACTCATCCAAGAATCAGAGAAAATCGGGAGATACCAGCGCAGGGTTGTTTATCAGCGAATCGACTCAATTACTGTAAAACAAACTATTAGTGTTAAGCGTGGAGCTGGTGATTGGGAAGAATTCGCACAAGAGAAAATAGTCACTCGAAAAATTAAAAATGGTAAGGCCGAAATGGTTGGAGGCATGCAATCTGAACCTTACCAGCGGATCGTTTATCAAAACGATGATCAAAAGCGACTTACCTCCATAGAGACTTGGAATGGAAGTAGAGTGCAAAGCATCGAAACCTGGACATACGTTGACGAGCGTTTGTTAAATTATCAGTTCAGGGATTTACTAGACAAGAAAAAATCTGAATATTCATTCCCAATGGACTGGGAAAAAGATAGCGGCGTTTACTGCACCTCAAATGAATGCAAGGATTGGTCGATAGTAACCCGCGATGACGGCTGGCCTAAAGGGTGGATTTTCATGGATCCAAAAACTCAAGACATGAATATTTGGGAGTTTGACTACAAGTACTGGTAGTTAATCCTCTAAGAATCTACTTCGCAATTCATCCGTTGGCACCATACACTCTTGACGCTTGCCAAACATCCTATATCGATTGGTCGCTACAAAATCATAGACGGCATCGCTTATAATTCTAGGAATGATTATGAGAACGTAGAACATCTTCCAAAGCCCACCGACATCATTTAGAATGCGTAAAACTGCAGCGGACTTTTGCCACACCTCACCGCCAGATATGTAAACGACTGAGTCAAATCGATCGGCCGACATATTCTCAGTTAACAATAAGTCTTGGGCAGATTGACTTTGTAATGAAGCGAATTTGAAACTGCCTTTTGAATCTTGTTTGATGAGAAACTGAACAAAGCCATTGCATAAGTTACAGACCCCATCAAAAAGAATGACGTTAACTGCGTTCTTATCCATCACAGCAGTTTTTTGGGTGTGGTTCCTTGAAACTCTTTCAAGTAAAAGGGTTCGAAATAAGCAAGGTCTTCAAACTCGTTTTGATCATATTTCATCTGACTCAACATTGCCATTTCAGAGGCTTGTGGCCACACGCCCTCAACGAAATAGGCGCTGTCATTCTTCAGTATATCCTTAAACTTTGATGATCCTGAACCAAAAAACAGGACTCCTTCCTGAGATAATAAGTCATGAAATGAAAGCTCATCTAAAATCATTGGTTGCACCTCTATCATTTCCTTCAGTCCTATATCATATACAGCTGTATAAACCTCCATTCTGCGCGCATCTAACATTGGACACAAGACCAAATCTTTATAAAGATTAATTTGCCTTTTAACCTCTGGATGCAAACACATAATCTGTAATGTTTGCACCGCAATTAGCGGCTTACCCAATGAATACGCTAAGCCCTTTGCTGAGGACACACCAATGCGCAATCCTGTATAACTTCCGGGCCCTTTACTAATGGCAATCGCATCTAATTGATTCAGCTGTATCCCTGACTCTTTTATCGCCTCGTCTACGAAGACTGCCAATTTTTCAGCGTGAGAATAGCCTTCATTTATCGATCTGAAAACCTGCGAAGCACCATCAATAGCGATGGAAACAGAGCACATCGTAGTAGAACTCTCTATGTTGAGAATCGTAGAAGCCATCTATTCAAAACTTAGTGGCTTACCCATGTAGAAATCGAGCACTTTGGTTTTAAATATGAAATCATACTTGGCTCGATTTAGTTGAGTCTGTGAAACTTGAAGATTGTTTTTGGCCGTATTAAACTCCAAAACATTCAAAGCTCCTGCTTCAAACCGAGCTGTAGAGAATTCAAATGCCTTTTCATTTGATGCAAGAGCCCTTTGGTTGGACAGATACAAGGCTCGAGCAGCAATAGCATCAGCTCTTGCGCTTTCAATAGTCTGTCTTAGGCTTTGCTTCTCCTGCTCCAATTGCAGCTCAGCGACATCTTGATTAATCTGCGCCTGTTTAACGGAGTTATTAACTGCACCTCTATTGAAAATGGGCACATTCAGCGAAAGGCCTACAAACTGATTAAAGTTATCGTTGAGTTGAGTGCCAAAATTCACTTTTCGCAACTCAGTATCAAAAGTTGGCGCGAACACCAACTCGCCCGTTTGCGTAGCCCCAATTTCTCGACTTCCTGTCAGGGTTGCATCCACTACCTCAGTGCGCAATCCTGAATAACCCGAGCCAATTGACCCACTCAAAGTCAACGATGGATATCGGCCACCCTTAGCTGATTTCAAGCGACTATCCCATTGCATCAGTGACCATTCTGCACTTTTTATTTCAGGCATACTTGACTCAGCATACGAATAGACAACCTGCGAATTCTCGATTTGAGTTGACGATTCTATTTCAAGGATAATTGGCCTAACAATTACCAACTCCTCCTCCATAGGCAATAACAAGAGCTGTTTCAAGCTCAGAATGGACAATTGATAATCATTTTCACGTGCAATCAAGTTCGATTCATCTTGAGCCAATTGTGCCTCTAGATTGTATTGGTTGCCAATATTGATACTTCCGGCATCTACCAATATCTTAATTCTAATCAATTGTTGCTCGGTAATCTGCACTTGCTGTTCAAATATGGAGACCAACTCTTGGGCCAGCAGTATGGCTAGAAAAGAACCAGAAACAGCCAATGAAATGTCATTTTTCTGTGCTTCCAAATTGAAAACCACGGATTCAAGCGCAGCACTCTGAGCCTTGATGTTTTGTTGATTCTGAAATCCATTAAACAGGTCGATACTCGATGAAAGACCAAATGAATTGCTTTGAACCCTGGTGTTTGCGAATTGATTGGTAAATGGATCGATCCGTTGACCCCAATTATAATTATGCGATGTAAAACCATTCAAATTAGGCAAAACATTCGCCTTGGTATTTTGCAAACTTGCCTCACTCGATTCTACAGACAACTCTGCCTGTCTTATTTGAAGGTTATTGGCCCAAGCCAATTCTACACATTGTCTCAGTGTAAGGGATTTCTGAGCAATGCCCTGCACAGAGAGCAATAATGCAAAAATGAATAGCGATTTTTTCACGGTGTAAATGTATGACCGAATGATTGGCTATGATCAAAATCCTGTGAACGGAAATTAACATGAATGAATGACAAGTGAGGAATGGCAATGTTCAAAACAGATTTGGACTCAACCAACGTTCTGCCTCCTTCAACTCGGTATTTTTTCTTCTCGCGTAATCCTCTGGGTGAGTTTGAAATTCCATCAAATGCACTTGTCCGAAAGTCAGCTTCTTGCAGTTTATAGCGTTGTATCATGGTGCCCATGGCGCCATCAAGCACTAAAATGCGTTTATCGAGTTGTGTGTTTATTTGCGGTTTTTCCATTAATCCGTTTGCGCATCAAGAGGGCTGAGATTCCAGGAAATGTGTTAGATAAAATCTGACTCACCTTGCTCCTTTTGGAACTGGAATTGGCACCTTGAAGCTATCAACAGGTTGCCAAGGTTTCAAAGGGCCTATCCCTTTACCTTTCTTGATAAGTAATACGTAATGTTTAGAACGAAAGTTGAAGGTACAGACTTAACTATTCTCTGCCCTATTTTGATTTAATTTTCTGAACAACAGAAAACCCATTCCAATTAGTAAAGCATAAGGAACTCCCATCAGGTAAAGAATCCCTGCATTCAAACCTTCAGCCACATCACTTCCATTTTTTTGAGCAGCTTCTGTTACCGCACCGCACATAGCACACTGAGCCTGAGTGTCAATGACCAAGATGACTAATAGAAGTAGTATGAGTGTTACTTTTTTCATCGTGTTCAACGAATTTAAGTATTGTCTAATAATAAGGTGAAATCATAATATATACGATTACACCCGTAATGGAAACATAAAACCACAATGGCCAGGTAATTCTTGCAATTTTCCTATGCTTATCAAATCGTTCACTCAAAGCTCGAGTGAATGTAATGAGCACCAAAGGCGCTATGATCATAGCAAATAGAATATGCGTTAGTAGTATAAACAAATAGATATATCGAATCGTTCCTTCACCGCCAAATACAGTGCTCTCGTGTGTTATATGATAGGTAACATAACTCAGCAAAAACAACGCACTCATTAAGATACTTGCCATCATAGTTTTTTTGTGAGCCTCAATTTTACCTTGCTTAACGAATACCAAACCTAGAACAAGAAGTAGGCTAACTGTGCCGTTTATGGTTGCGTTTACTGCCGGCAGATAATCCATCCAAGTGTCGCTCATATCAATCTTTGGGGTGATGTAAATAACACCTACAGCAATTGCCAATACTGTCCCAACGATATAGATGAGGCGATTGTAATTTTTAGCTTTATCTATTGTTCCTTCCATGATATGTGAGGTTCTTGAATCAGCAGTTTTATTGCATCCTGAAGCGTCTTGTTATCCCGCTGAAGTCGTGTATCAAAAAAGGCTCTTATTTTTTGGTTTTGATCCAACAAAGCCACCTTCGAAGTTGGAATCTCTGATTCACTCTTAACTTGCGAGGTTTCAATGAATAATGCATTTACAAATGTCTCTCGGGCTAAATCATTCGAAAATGAAGCAAAATGCCAATTACCTCCCTTGTATAGATTTTTTACAGACAGCTCCTTCAGTTCGACTTGACTCATTGGTCCATTCGCAATGCTTAAGAGAATCCATTCATCATTCAAACCAATCCGATTCAAGTAATTGTTCAGGGTAGATATCTTATCGGAACAAGACTCATCACAGGGGTTCGAAAAAATGTCTAGGACAAGTACACGACTGTCTAAAACTGAGCGATCCACTTCGTTTCCATGTTGATCTCGAAGTTCAGGGAAAGGCAGGGAAGCATACACAGTATCTCCTTCTTCAGAAACCGATTCAAAAGACCCGAAAAACCCAAGTCTAGATGTATTGTGTTCACCGAGTGAAAACAAAAGGTAAATCACCGAAGGAACTAACAAGATTCCGATTAAAAAGAGTCCTTTCTTCATGGATAATTTAGATACAAAAAAGGCCTTCGAATGTTCAAAGGCCTTTCAAAAATTTTTATTCTATCAGGACCAAACCCAGGAGAAGGCATCCTTTAAGTATTGTATGAACGTAGATTCTTGATATAAGATGAAAAACAGATAGGCTATAAATATCAAGTAAGGTACTAGGATCGTATATCTCAAACCTTTGCGCTCATCGCCAAGGTGCATAAACACCATGATAATAAAGCCTGCTTTTACCAAAGTCATAAGAATAAAAGCAACTTTCACACTCATCCAAGCTCCGCCCTCTGGATCTAGAACTGATTTACCTAGAAAGGCTCCCATTAAAACCTCTATTATAGTAAGGATAGATAGAATGGCAGTTACCTTATATATCTCTTTCCTTATTTTCTTACCGTCCTCCTCGCTGTGGTGAGCGTGAAGTGAATATTCAATAATGTCGTCTCTTTCCATTTTGATTAAATTATATCAAGTAAAAGAATGTAAAAACAAATACCCATACTAGGTCAACGAAGTGCCAGTAAAGGCCAACTTTTTCCACCATTTCATAGTGGCCGCGCTTCTCATATAAACCTTGATAAGATCTGATAAGAACTAGAAGATTCAGAAGAACTCCACTGAAAACGTGAGTTCCATGAAAGCCAGTAATGAAGAAAAAGAAATTGGCATAAAGCTGAGGGCCATAAGGATTACGCGCAAGTGATGCATTATCACCCCACGTATTAATAAGACCATCAGGACCAGCAATAAATGTGTACCACTCCCAAGCCTGAGAACCTAAAAAGATAGCTCCACCAACAACAGTATATGCCATCCATTTAATTACGCCTTTCTTATCCATTCGATGCCCAGCTTCAACAGCTAACACCATTGTTACCGAGCTAACGATAAGAATAAAGGTCATCAACGCCACATAAAGGAGCGGAAGATGTGCATGGGTGAATGGAAAGTGAAAGAAAATTTCTTCAGTAATTGGCCATTCTGAGACTAGATGATGCCTCTGAAAACCGAGTGCTGTTAGGAATCCACCGAATGTAAGTGCATCAGAGATGAGGAAGAACCACATCATCATTTTGCCATAACTTACACTAAAAGGTGATCGACCTCCTCCCCAGAGATCTTTTTGGTCGATTACTTGTGTTGCTTCTCCTGCCATGTTAGATAGATAGGATTTGTTAAAAGGATTGGTCTGCAATGTTAACGAATAAACACTAAAAACAAGATGAGGTAGATCCAAAGAATATCGAGAAAATGCCAATAGATTCCACAAACCTCAATACCTATGTGATTTTCAGCGGAATACTTATTCAGCATAGCTTTGATTGTCGTAAAAATTAATGCTAACACCCCACTTATTACGTGTGCCGCATGTGCCCAAATAAGCACATTGAAGAATGAACCTGAGGCGTTGCTCTCGACTCCAGTAAAATAGATGCCATTTTCAACCAGTTCCAAGAACCCCTCATATTGTGTTGCCAAAAAACCAACACCAAGAATGGTAGTCAATACCAAGGATAGTGTAGCCTCTTTCATAGAGCCTCGACCTGCGAACCATTTGGCTAAAAACATGGTTAAGCTGCTTGCGATAATAACCGCAGTGCTTATATAGAATATTTGAGGAACATCAAAATAAAGCCAGTCACCTTGGGCCTGTCGAACGACATATGCGCTAGTGAGACCAGCAAAAAACATGATGATGCCAACAAGACCTATCCACATTAGTGGTTTTGCTGTTTTACGCTTTGCGTCAAGCGCTTCTTCGGGAGTTATGTAAATAGATGCCATAATTAAATCAAATATAAAAGTTGAACTACTGGCAGATAAACAAACGAAGCGAACATGAGTTTAAGTGCTGCCTCATCTATCCGGTTTCTGTATAGGACTAAAGCGTACCAAGCGAAGATTATACCTGCAATAGAAACGAGTACCATCCTCAATAAATCTATTTCGGTAAAAATGATTGGCGTTAAGCTAATGGGGATTAAAAAAATGCTGTAAAGCAGAATGTACATAGCTGAAATCTTCCCTTTACCTTGGGCAGAGGGCAAAAGTTTAAAACCAGCTTTCGAATAATCGTTATCCGCCTTCCATGCAATTGCCCAAAAGTGAGGAAACTGCCACATAAACTGCGCTGCAAACAAGACACCTGGAATTAAACCAAAATCACCGGTAGCTGCAACATAGCCTAACATGGGCGGAATGGCACCGGGAAATGCTCCTACAAAAACCGCTATCGGACCTACACGCTTTAACGGTGTATAAATCGCTACGTAAGAAAACAATGCAAGGCCACCTAAAATTCCGCTAAGTGGATTAAGACCAATCCATAAAATCAAGAGGCCTACAATTCCAATTAATGTTGCAACGATAAGCCCCTCGCTGGCTTCCATGCGGCCATCCGGTATAGGTCTGTAGGCCGTGCGGTTCATTAGTTTATCTAAGTCCCGCTCAATTACCTGGTTATAGGCATTAGAAGAACCTGTTACCAAGAATCCCCCAACTATTAGCCACAGAATGTGCATGACATTTGCATCGGCAAGATCAACCGCAAAAAAGTAACCTGTAAGCGCACTGAAAACGACTAATGAGGCCAGCCTCATTTTAGTCAATTGTGCGTAATCTGAAATCTTAGTCAGAATCGAAACTTTTATGGTTGCGGAAGACGCTTTCATTAGGAAGGTGCAAATGTATTCACCAAGTCTACTTTTTGAGCCAGACCCATTCTAAATTTCATATAGGTTTGAACCCGTGTCAGGAATTTATGTTCACATACCGTTTTGTAAGCAAGCTTGTACCTATTGCGATTTTCATTTTTCAACACAGCTTAAACATCAAGATAAGCTGATTGAAGCTCTTTGTGAAGAGATTTCAAATAAACGTGATCTGCTCACTAGCCCTGTTACGAGCATCTACTTTGGAGGCGGATCACCCTCAGTGCTGTCTAATGAAAATCTTGAGAAACTCTTTGAGAAAATCTCAAGCTCCTATGATATTTCATGTGTTGAAGAAATCACCCTGGAATCTAATCCTGATGATCATTCTGCAGAAAATTTGAGCTTTTGGAAATCTCTTGGCATTAATCGACTGAGTATTGGAATTCAGTCCTTTATTGATAGAGATTTGAGTTTCATGAACCGCGCGCACAATGCGAACGAAGCCGCGCATTGTGTTGCAAAAGCCAAAAATGCTGGTTTCGAGCACTTAACTATCGACTTGATATATGGAATCACTAACCAGTCTATTAGTGAGTGGAAGTCGAATATTGAGCAGGCCATAGCTCTTGGAGTGGACCACATAAGTGCATACTGCCTTACCGTTGAGTCTAAAACTGTTTTGGCGCATTTGGTGAATTCAAAAAAGGTCACCGAGAAATCGGATGAAGAAATTGAAACTGAATATTTAATGCTGCATCAATTATTGGAAAAATCAGGGTTTGAACATTACGAGATTTCCAATTTCGCAAGCTTGGGTTCGAGAGCGATTCACAATAGCAACTACTGGAGCGGCAAACCTTATCTAGGTTTTGGCCCCTCAGCTCATTCCTTTGATGGAAACACGAAGAGAAGTTGGAATGTCTCAAACAACGCGGCTTATATAAAAGCCATTAGGGAGAGTGAGAGCTATTCAGAATCTGAACAATTAAGCGCCATTGAACGAGCAAATGAGCAAATCATGACAGGTTTAAGAAGGAAGAATGGGGTGGGTACTAAAGATTGGTCAGAAGCAATCAAGTCCGAGTTCAATCAAAACCTAGCTCAATTACCACCGCAATTGAAACAGAGTCTGAACATTTCGAATGAAACTGTTTCTATTCAGCCAAAATCTTGGCTAATGGCAGATGCCATTATTCGAGAACTTATTGTTGGATAGTTAGTTATTCCTCTTTCATGTCAAATTGAATGCCGCAAGATTCAGAATATAACCCTCAATTCTTGATCACCTTGGTGTTTGTTTCCGTACCATCAGACATTTCTATCCTAATAAAATAGAGCCCGTTTTGAAGTTCTGCTAGATTAATTTCTGAGATGAAGTCTGCATCAAAACATTTTGCAAGCTGGCCATTCATAGAATAAATTGAAACAAAACCTGAAATCGGTTCGCTTACCCTAACGAGACCCTCAGTTGGATTCGGGAAGAAATCTAGATTTTGACCCTTAGGCTTGTCTAGTCCTAGAAGTTGTTCTGAACTTTTAGCTTGGATCATATAAGCATTAGAGATGCAACCCCTGCGCTACCTGGGTAAAGCCTAATCCATTCCTCTAAAATTGCAATTGGCCATTTGACCTTTGGATGAAGCCAAGACCACCTTTTGAAAATGACCTCACCAGGGTACATTCCATAATATGTCTGATTATAAACCTCTTCAACCAAGTAACACTTTTCATAATCTCCTGCTACAGTTTTTAGCCTGCCAAATGCGATTACATTGGTTTCTCCGCTTAAAAAATGATTATAAATTATGGGTGAGCCGACCCCTTGTATGGACACATCAGTATACATGGTATTGGACTCATATGCCTCTCCAAAGACTATTGGAAAAGAATACCTCCAATTTGGTTCTTTAAATGAACGGCTGAAGGTTGCACCTTTTATATCACACGCATTATTTAAGCCCTGATACATTTCGTTATGATACCATACTTGATCACCGATTGCCCAACATTGAATCATACGCTCATATTCATTCTGCCCATCCGCACTGTAACAGACTTTAAGGTTTGCCTTACTATAATTTGGATCGGTTGAAGCGACTGAATCGAAGTATAAGGGCAGAATAGATTCAGATTGTCCATATTCACTAATGTCCCATAAAACCTTCTTACCCGATTCAAAGCTTCTGGTATAGGAGGTGTCATCTTCTCTGATACCAGCATTTCGATCGTAGTGAATGAACACCTAATCTCCTGGATATGGCCGTACCTCCCAATCCTGTATGGTTTGAGATACACCAACAAGAGTCGATAATATCAGCGTTCCAATTAGAATCAGTCTAAGCATCAATTAAATCTATTCAATATTCATAAAGGACGATTAACACAAAAAGATTACGGTTATTTTCGAACCAAACTCCGACTATGAATTTCAAAGAAGGTACAGACATTTCCATTCCATTTCGCACCTCGGAAGATGCTACATCAGCTTGGTATGTAGGACCAATATCCATTGAACCAGTGCGTGCTGATGGTTTTGTTGGATCAGTAGCCGAAGGAGGTTCGATGAATTTCAAGAACGTAACCTTAAACCCACACGGCAATGGCACACATACAGAGTGCGTAGGACATATTGCGCCCGAATGCTTCAGTGTAAATCAGCACTTAAAGCAATGGATGTTTGACGCTGAATTGATAAGCATAACACCGGAAAAACAGGGTGACGATTTAGTAATCACGAAAAAGCAAATTGAAGCGGCACTTTTTGGAAAGAGCTGTGAGGCATTAGTGCTTCGCACACTCCCAAACGCTAGCGACAAACTGCACAAAAATTACAGCGATTCAAATCCAGCATATTTGGCGAAGGACGCAGCATCATGGATGGCTGAACAAAAAATAAATCACCTGCTGCTTGACCTACCATCGGTTGATCGAGAGGTTGACGGTGGTGAATTGGCAGCTCACAAGGCGTTCTGGATGTATCCTGAAAATCCACGAATGGATGCGACCATTACAGAATTGATTTTCGTCCCTAATGATTTAGAAGACGGTTCTTACTTATTGAACCTACAGGTAGCGCCTATAGAAAATGACGCATCTCCAAGCAGACCAGTACTTTACAAAAACGACTAAATGATGTGTTACAATGCGGCATATTCCATCGAAAGAAATCTAAAGCATGCGATAAGTCGGGAACAGGATTCTGTTTTAAAAGTCAAACTCGAAGAAATGCTCGAACAATGGCAAAAACACAAATTACCCTTTGTTCCAAACATTGAAATAGAAGACCAGGCCTTTTTCGTGAATGCTTTTGAGCACAAACATTTCCCCGCTTTCTACCTAGAAGAAAATGAAATTCAATTGGGATTTTTCCGCTGGGGACTCGTACCCCACTGGTGTAAGGATGAGAAAAAGGCACTTCAAATTTGGAATCAAACAATAAACGCTCGAAGTGAAACCATTTTTAACAAACCGTCCTACAGAGCGTCTGCAGCAGATCGTCATTGTGTCATTTTACTCGATGGTTTTTTTGAATACCACCATGAGGCAAAAAAGAAGTTTCCCTTTTATATTTCACCAAAAGATGGGCCGATGTATGTGGCTGGCTTATATGAACAGACGATGATTGATGGAATAGAATGGCGAACATTTACGATCGTTACCACAGAGGGAAATGAGTTGATGAGAAAAATTCACAACAATCCAAAGAATCCAAATCGAATGCCTGTGCTTTTGAGGCAGGACCAAATAATGGATTGGTTAGCCCCAACACAAAAAGGCAACCCGACCGAGATGGCTAAATTGAAATTAGACTTCTTTCAACCTTCACCCGAAGATCAAATTCAAGCTCATACTGTTGCACAATTACAGGGTAATAATGGCTTGGGAAATCGGCCCGAAGCTCAGGAGGAATACATTCATCTCGACTTGGGGTTGGAACTATAAATTCATTGGAAATATAGATAAACTCAATATTTTCTTCGGCCAATTATGAAATAGCCAAATATTTACGCATTTTTCACCTCTAATTTTACCCCACGAAATATGCCGCGGCAACTTGATCAAATAGACATTAAAATACTCGGGATTCTGCAAGAAAGAGGCAGAATTTCAAATGTGGATTTGAGCAGAGAAATTGAATTATCTCCAGCACCCACACTAGAACGAGTGCGAAAACTCGAAAAACTGAATTATATCGAAGGCTACCATGCCACAGTAAACCAGGCCCTAATGGGGATTACGGTAAAAGCGCTCATAAAAATCACCATTCAACAACACCAAGGAGTGAACCTTAATGAATTCATTGAAGCTGTGATGAAAATCCCCGAGGTAACCGAGTGCTATCAGGTAACCGGTGATTTTGACTATATGCTGCAAGTGATGACATCAGATATTGTGTCATTAGACAAACTCATCACCACCACGATAAGTAAAATTCCAGCAGTTGGTCAAATCAAATCATACATTATTCTTAGCGTTGTTAAGCAATCGAAGGTGCTTCCACTACTTAACGCAATCGAATGAACATCGAGGATTTTAGATCGTACTGTATCCAAAAACCTGGGGTAACAGAAGATCTCCCTTTTGGGCCGCAGACCTTAGTATTTAAAGTGATGAACAAAATGTTCACACTTTGCGATATCGAAGAATTCAAAAGCTTTAACGCAAAGTGCAATCCTGAACGAGCCTTGGAGCTTAGAGCATCAAATCCAGGAATAATACCCGGCTATCACATGAACAAAACTCATTGGAACACCATTTCTTGCGATGGTTCCGTTTCTGATGACTTAATGTTTGAATTAATCGATCACTCATATAGTCTCGTGGCATCAACACTTAAAAAATCAGACCGCGAAGAGCTTGAACTTTTAGCGAAAAATTAAATCCGTCAATCGACTATCCCTGCTTCCTTTGCAGCACAATTGAAAATTATGAGTAAGCTTTTTTCATTCATTGCTAAGTATTTCGTCCGTGGTTTGATTTTTCTTGTACCAGTTGCTGCTACGGTTTTTGTAATCTTTCAAGCTTTCATTTATATCGATGGCATCATCCCCTATGAACTACCTGGCCTAGGTTTATTGACCCTACTCGTAACCATTACTTTATTTGGTGTATTAGCAAGTACGGTGCTCGCTCAGCCATTAATCTATTGGGGGAATCACATTCTGAACTCGGCTCCAATTATTAAAACCATTTACTCATCGATAAAGGACTTAATCATTGCGTTTGTTGGAAACCAAAAACGCTTTGACCAACCTGTTTTAGTAAAGATGTATGAAAATGCAACCGTTCAAAAGCTAGGCTTCATGACCAGCGATGATCTAAGTGATTTGGGAATCATGAAAGGACAGGTAGCTGTTTACCTTCCTCACAGCTATGCTTTCTCTGGGAACTTATTCATTGTTCCGGCAGAAAACATAACCTTGATAGATGCTTCGGCTTCTGACATAATGAAGTTTATTGTGAGCGGTGGAGTAAGTAAAATCGGAGACAATAGAGAGTGACAATAGCTGAGTTTATTCAAAAAAACAAGCACCAGTTTCAACTACATGGAATAATCTTTCTTTGGGGTTTCACTGGAATTTTAGGCAAGCTGATTGATATCTCATCTTTCTCCATTGTCTGGTGGAGAATGTCCATCGCCTTTGTTGGCCTAGGAGCATTCATGCTTGCAACCAACAGGGATTTTAAAACAAGTAGAATTAATACGTTAAAATACTTCGGAACTGGATTGGTAATCGCATGCCATTGGATTCTGTTTTTTGAAGCGCTTAAGGTTTCTAACGTTTCGATTACCCTTACAACTCTAGCATCAACAACACTTTTCGTAGCCTTAATAGAACCTGTTTTCTTCAAACGTAAAATCATTGGTTACGAGGTTCTGCTTGGCATATGCACCTTGATCGGTCTAGCAATTATTTTTCAAGCTGAAACTGATCATACACTAGGAATTATCCTTGCTCTTGGATCTGCTCTACTAGCGGCAGTTTTCAGCACATTGAATGGAGTTTTTGTCAAAAGCGATAAACCCACGCTTATAACAGCCTATGAAATGGTCGGTGGCGCAATAGGAATTACCATATATAGCTTATTCCAATCATCATCATTTTCCATTCCAGTGGGAATTGATTGGATATGGCTTTTGATTTTAGGTTTAATATGCACCAGCTTGGCCTTCGTAGTAAGTATTGAGGTGATGAAAACACTGAGCCCATTCACTGTGAGCATTAGCATCAACATGGAGCCCATATACGCCATAGCATTCGCTCTAATCATTTTTAAAGAAGACGAATACATGAGTCCTCTTTTTTATGTCGGAGCTGTGATTGTGATGAGCATGATATTCTTGAATGGATATATCAAGCGCAAAAGAACCGCGCCATAGGTGCAGTTTAATGCACCAGCATTTTCAAAGTAACCTGATTGCTGGAACTTTCATCTTCAGCCTGAATAAAATAGGCTCCAGCTGGCAAGTCAAGAGCAAAATCAACTTGTGATTTCCCCGTGGCATTACTCATAGAATAAATAACTCTGCCGCTTAAGTCTAAAACGGTAAACTTCGAAGCCATGGCATCTTCAGAGAGAAGCAGCCTAAATGAGCCATTATTTGGATTTGGTAGTATCTGAAAATCCTCAGCTGATAGTTCTTCAATTCCAACTGGATTTACATTTATGTCTTCACACGTTTTTCCGCATTCACTTCCCTCATCAAAAGTTGTGAGGCATACGTTATACGTTCCGGGAGCATTGTATGTATAGGTAGGTTGAGTAAACGCGGAAGTATTTCCATCTCCAAATGACCAAAGAACAGAGGTGACATTTCCAATTTCAGTTACATTGACAAATGTGAATGTATTAGTCTCAGTAGAGGTGTATGTAAACATCGGCTCGCAGTTATACTCCTTTGCATCTACAAATTCACAATAAGTGTCGGTGCAAAACGGAAATGGATTCAAAACCGTTACACATACTTCATAAGTACCTGGAGTGGCAAATACGTGCGTTGGATTCTCTTCAAAAGCAGGTGTAGATCCATCGCCAAAATCCCAAGTACTGAATAATCCGCCTGAAGACTCATTGGTGAACGCGATGCTCAATTGATCAGCCACATACGAGTAGTCAGCATCGCAGCCACCTCCACCTCCACCGTCTCCGGTGACGGTCACAAACTCACAGTATTCCTCTTCACAGGAACCACCATTTTCATTATATATAAATAGGCATACTTCATAAGTCCCAGCAGCGAAATAGGTGTAGCTCGGGTCAAAATCTTCTGAATCTCCAAAACCATCACCAAAATCCCAGTAAACAGCATCATAACCTCCTGTAGACGCGTCCGTAAAATCCACATCCAAGCCATTCGCGCTAAGTGAGAAATCCGCTTCACATTCTTCATCCGTAAAAAACACAGAGTAACATGAACTGTCGCACATAGTTCCATTGTCAAATAATGAAAGACAAATAGTATAAGTACCTTCAGTCGAATAGCTGTGTGAAGGATCCGGATTACTAGACCCACTTCCGTCTCCAAAGTCATACCACAATGAATCATAGCTGCCAATTGCTTCACTGTAAAAGTCAGCATCTAATCCATCGAATTCTAGGTCGAAAAACGCACCACATGTGGCACCACCCATAAAAAGCGTGTCACAGTATTCTGAAAAACATTGGAAAGAAATCGTATCGATAATATATATGCAAACTGGGTAAACACCAGCACCGGCATATGTGTGAGAGGGATTATTTACATTGAGAGAATAGTTCCCATCGCCAAAATCATATTCAACATAGTTGTAGCCTCCTGTTGACTGATTTGAAAAGTTGACAGTAAGTCCGCTACTTGTAGTATCAAAATCAGCGGTGCATTGAGCTTGAATGCTGGACACAAATGCAAACCAAAATAAAATGCAAAATGAGGTGATGAAAATTTTCATGCTATATGGGAGTATTTAATTGCTCTAAACGTGCACAAATATGCAACGGTTGGTGAATTCGAAAATATTTAATTACCTCCTAGTGGCCATATCCTTTAAGCACTCTTTCCAGAACCCATGAAAGGAAGGATAATAACCCTTGGCATTGAACATCCAATCTCTTGGTTCTTCCTGCCCATGATAATGGGCATTTAACGGGTGCTCTTTATAAACCAAATAACCTGGATTATACTTCTCTAAGAAATCAGCAAACTCTCCCACAAAAACTTGAGCAGTCGGAATATTCTGAATCAATTCCATAGTGAAGTTGAGAACACGATTTGACACGGGATGCTTTGCAAAAGCAGAGGGCTCAAGCAAAACAATCCTGTTTGCCCGTTGACCCTCACGCCAAGCAGGATCAAGATTATAGTAATTGTAAATCAGCGTTGGTTTTGAAGGGTCAATTTCCACATTGCTTGAGGATGGTAACTCAGTAAAGAAGGACGGTTCCTCCAAATCTCTAAGTACATCTGGCACCTTAAAATCATCGAATACTTCGTAAGGCACATCTAAGAATGTACCCCTTTGGTTCGTGCGACAAAATTTATTGATATTCTCCTGATTTGCCACATATTTCTTACTGCTATTGGAGCCCGCCACCCATTGCCAACTTAAGGCATTACTAGCCCAATCACCATCAATAAGGTGATAGTACATCCAACGCGCTGGTGTTCTCCAATGGCTCTTTGCCATATTGCAGGCAATCGCCGCAACATACATGCGAATATGATTGTGCATATAGCCCCTAGAGTATAAGTGCATGATACCATGATCTATAGCACTCACTCCTGTCTCTGCGGTTATTATAGAATGCGATAAAAACTCATTCTCGACATAAGGTTGATCACGTTTCAAGTCGGAGTTAATCCCATCACCTTTGGCAATCCATACCTGCTGCCAATAGTCTCGCCAAGCTAGTTCTTGAATAAACTTCTCTATATGCTTTGGGTTAAATCCTCTGTTTATTAAACTGCGCAGTACCTGCTTAGTAGAGATAACGCCTCGAGAAATGTACGGTGACAAATATGTCACATCACCATCCGTAAAATTTCTCGTTTCACCATACTTCACAGGGTCAATTTGCTCAATGCGAGCCAAAATTTCATCGTACTTGGTAGGAAAGTCTTTGATCAATTTAAGCTGAGATTATTAGTCTAGAAAGATGTCACAATGTATGAGGGCTTTAGGTAATGAAAACATCAATAATCAATACTTAGCGACAATGGATTACTAATAACGTTTCTTTGAAATTCTGTTTCCAGTAATGGTTCGTTGTGCGTTTGATTTGAAGCGGCTCATACCCTGCTCTCTAAGTTTCGAATGCTTCGTTTTTCTGCCTGACACCCTTTTTCGCCAGCGTTTCCAGCTACCTTCTTTTAATTCAGTTTTCATCAGCCGAATAACGTCTGCCTCGGTCAATCCAAACTGATATTCTATCGCCTCAAAAGGTGTGCGATCCTCCCAAGCCATGGCAATAACTCGATCAGTATCTAATTCTGTTAGGGTCTCACTCATACAATCTAAACATAAAAATTCGCGGAAGGTTTACTATTCGTTTCTCTTCTTTGCGCGTTTTAAATTGAGCCTTTCTAGCCAAATCCAAATCCCACTCCCCTTCGCCAATATCGACAAGCTGAGCCATTGGCACTTTAAGTCTCTCGTTAACGGAAACGGAAATATAAAAAGCACCTCCATAGGAAACATCCACATCCAAGCATTAGCTCTTGCCATTTGACATCCAACAAATATTTAGGGTGGAATCGGCCGTAGAATACTTTTTCCACCAATATGAATCTGGAATTGCATTGTAAAAACTTGTTTCCTTTATAAACACTCTCACTGCGGTGTCCAATTCGTTTTTATGCCTGCGATAAAGAACTAAGCAAAAAGGTTTGACGTTATCCATTTCAATATCATAACTCGAATTCACCAGCAATTTAGAGCCGTCAATTCCGCCATTTATTTTCCTCAAATACCTCAATTGCAGGTCTGAATTAAATTTTTTTGATTCGTTTTCATAATCGGCAATGATTTCTGGATATTCAGAAAGATAAGCGGACATATCTTCTTTTTTCACCCTCTGCGTTTCCATGGTTCGCAAGTCAAGCACATATAACCTTTCAGATGAAGAAACTGCAGCAGCAACAATTGCACCGCCCACTTCCGCCACAACAGCAGCGTCATTATTATTCATTGCTCCTTTGAAAAGCAACAAACCGCCTTCATCTAAAACCTTACAATACCAAAATTGAATATCGAAATGGAAGCCATTTAAATACAGGTGGTTACCATCAGAATATGCCACCCATTCGCGTTTCACTTCATTCTTGAACACCCCCTCGTCTTCACATGTAATTTTGAAATCATTGCCACCCACTATGGCTTTATCTGCGACAGATCGTTTTTCAATTTCCACATTGACCTGCTTAGAAGGAGACTTTTTACGAAGCTCTTCCAGCGATAGATAAACTCCTTTAGGGTAATGTGTTTGTGCGAATGCTAGACAATTGAGGAATAGCAATGAGATTAGGAGAAAACCATGCTTCTTTAAATTTTTCATTCTGATTTATTCATGAATCAAACATAAGTACCAAAACTTAAATTATTAATTGTTGTATCAAAAGGCCAGACTCAAAATTTACATTTGCGCTCATGTCAGAATCATCAACCACAAATCGGCAATACTGCAATAGTTTAACTGAATACAAACGATTCAAAACCCGCGAGGTTATGATTGGGAGCGTTGGTGTTGGTGGAGACAACCCTATTCGAGTCCAGTCCATGACTACCACAGACACCATGGATACCTTGGCCACCGTTGAGCAAAGTATTCGCATGATTGATGCTGGTTGTGAAATAGTCCGAATTACTGCCCCAAGCAAAAAAGAAGCAGAGAATCTGAGAAACATTAAAGATGAATTGAGTAAAAGAGGGTATGTAACCCCTCTTGTTGCGGATATTCATTTCACGCCTAATGCAGCGGAAATTGCAGCCAGAATTGTAGAAAAGGTTCGAGTGAATCCGGGTAACTATGCGGACAAGAAAAAATTCGAGCACATTGAGTACAATGACGATACATACAAAGCTGAGTTAGATCGTATCAGGGAGCGCTTTACCCCACTGGTAAAGATTTGTAAGGAACATGGTACAGCCATGCGCATTGGCACAAATCATGGTTCGCTTAGTGATCGCATTCTAAGCAGATATGGAGATACACCGCTTGGAATGGTTGAAAGCGCCATGGAGTTTTTGATCATTTGTCGAGATCACGATTACCATGAAATTGTGCTTTCAATGAAAGCCAGTAATACACAAGTGATGGTGCAGGCTTATCGATTGTTGGTGAATAGGATGATAAACGAAGGCATGAATTATCCTTTACACCTTGGGGTAACCGAAGCTGGTGAAGGTGAGGATGGGCGAGTCAAATCTGCTGTCGGTATTGGCACATTGCTGGAAGATGGTTTGGGAGACACGATTCGTGTTTCGCTAACTGAAGAACCCGAATTCGAAATACCCGTGGCTTTTTCTTTAGCTCGCAGATATGATACTCGTAGCGAACACAATCCAATTCCTGATAGCATAAACCCACCCATTGATTCGTTTTCATACACTCGAAGATCGACTGCTGAAGTTGTAAATATTGGAGACCATAACGTTCCTAGAATAATCCACGACTTTTCCGATAAGGAAACGATAAGTGCTACAAACCTTCATGCTGTGGGATATAACTACAGTATTCCATTGGATAAGTGGAATCTAACCGATCAAGCATGCGATTTTATATTCGTTGGCGACCAGCAATTAGACTTTGAAATTCCAGGAACGCTAGGAGTAATTCAGAATGCCCAAGTATGGAATAATGAAGAACTACATTATCCTTATTTCGAAGGAATCAGCTATGTGATTGCTGAGAAAAAATCAGATCAACTCAACTTTGTGCATGCAGACATTGAAGCATTAGACATTCCATTGCTTGCAACTCTAAAACATGACAAAACAGCTGTACTAGTTATAACAACCAACAATAATCACGGAATGCCAAAGCAACGAGCAGCTTTTTTCCGCTTATTGGAAGACAAAATAAACGTTCCTGTCATCATTCAGAGGAACTACTCCGACATGGATGAAAACGATTTCCAGCTCTTCGCATCGACAGATTTAGGTGGATTATTCTTAGACGGTCTTGGTGATGGAATCTGGATTAAGGCTTCCAATTGTGGAAGTCGCAAAATGATCAATTCTCTAGGTTTCGGGATTTTACAAGCAACTAGAACTCGTATTTCTAAGACAGAATATATCAGCTGCCCATCGTGCGGACGAACATTGTTCGATCTCCAAGAGACTACAGCAAAGATTCGTGCTAGAACCAGCCACTTGAAAGGTGTCAAAATTGGTATCATGGGTTGTATCGTAAACGGTCCTGGTGAAATGGCTGACGCGGATTATGGATACGTAGGAACAGGGCCAGGGAAAATCACCCTTTACAAAGAGAAAACTGTGGTCAAGAAAAACGTTCCCGAAGAAGCAGCAGTCGATGAATTAATTGAGCTAATTGCCGAGCATGGTGATTGGGTAGAAACGGAATAGCCATGATTGGAAATAAAAAACATTTCCTTATAGCTGGCTCTACAGGTCTTGTTGGAGCTGCTCTGCTTGAGCAATTACTCAAGAATAATGACGTAGGTAAGGTCACAATCTTGGTAAGAAGACCAATTGATGTTGAAAACCCCAAGCTCACAATCAGAGAAGTTGATTTTGAAACATTGGACGAAAAAGTCATTGCGCCTAACGTAGATGCTGTCTTTTGTTGCTTGGGGACAACAATGGCCCAAGCTGGTGGTAAAGATGCTTTCCGAAGGGTTGATTATGAATATGTGGTTAAGCTGGCTGTTTTTGCTCAGCGTCAAAAAATCAGTCAATTTCATGTTATTAGTGCGTCAGGCGCAAATGCTAATTCCAAAATATTCTACAATAAGGTAAAGGGTAGAATGGAGATGGAAATTCAGAAACTAGACAAAATAAAAAGCATTTACATCTACCATCCCAGCCTACTATTAGGAAAAAGAGATCACTTCCGGTTTGGGGAATCTATGGGGAAGTTTTTCATGACAACCCTCTCCTTTATAATACCATTATCTTTTAGAGCTATTCACGATGAGCAGGTTGCTGCCAGCATGATGCGCCATGCGTTAAATCCAAAAAAGGGGAACTTTATCATTTACAATAAATCAATGATAGAGGGTCAATAGTTCGCCTCAGAAGTAGATTTCTTGTGCCAATCGATAGGTATTGGCATGTGCTTCCACAATTATATTTATGTCCTTAGAGTAGCCCCCACCCATGGAAGCCACAATCGGAATATCCGCTTTGTGAGCAATTTCAAGAACTATTTTATCTCGCTGCTTACAGCCTGCTAAAGAAATCCCAAGTCTGCCCAGCTTATCTGATTCGAGAATATCTACGCCCGATTGAAAAAAGATAAAATCAGGACTTACACTCTCCATAATTTGATTCAGATGACGCTCCAGCAAAACAAGGTATTCCTTATCCTGTATTCCGTCTTCCAACTCCACATCCAAATCGCTATTCTCTTTGTGTATCGGGTAGTTTTTACCTCCATGCATACTAAATGTAAAAACCTGAGATTCATTTTGAAATATTTGAGCCGTGCCATTGCCCTGATGCACATCCAAATCAACTATCAAAATCTTCTTGGTACATCCTTCATCTAAGAGATACTGACTCGCTATTGCAATATCATTTAGCAAACAGAAACCTTCGCCTTTATTGGTAAATGCATGATGAGTTCCACCAGCAATGTTCATAGCCACGCCATATTTCAAAGCAAAATCAGCGCATAAAAGAGTGCCGTTCATTATTGTGATTTCTCTATCAATCAACTGTCTCGATAGCGGAAACCCTGTGCGCCTTATTTCTTGTTTGTCTAATTCTAGAGAGTTTAATCGCCTCCAATATTCCTTATCGTGGATCGCCAAAATTCTACGCGCTTCAATTGGATTCGGTGCGAAGATGTTTTCAGGCTGAATGGTTCCCTCATACAATAATTGCCGAGGCAATAATTCGTATTTCGACATGGGAAACCGATGGTTTTCCGGCAAAGGATGAGCATACATGTCACACCAGGCTACTTTTAGCATATCCAAATAACAAGATTAAATCGAATAAGTTAATCTTGAGTTCGGTTTTACTAACCGCAAAGGTTTACTTCCACATTCTTAATGATATTTGACCAGTATTTTGAAGGAAATAACATCTATAAAACATGGGCCAAAATTTGGAGGACTGCTAAGCACAATTGGCCTAATTGCATCTGCAATCTTTGCATATGTCGTATATCATTCTTTCGAATCGCATGACTGGTTAGGCTCGGGGTTATATAGCATTTGTTCAATTTTTAGCTTTTCCATTTTCCTCGATTTGCGAGGTGTTGTGATCGATTTTAAAAACCACCGTATACGACAATACCGATCATTTTTAGGTTATAAAACTGGACTCTGGGAAGACATTAAAAGCTTTGGTGAGATTCGAATTGAGTGGGATCGACAACATTCAAGATCTGCAACCTCCCTAATTACAGGAAGTCGAAAATCATCAAGTTCTGATGGATATTTCGTTTTACTCAAAGGTGGTGAAGGATTTCCGCCTTTCGAAATTGGTGAATATGCCACGCACAAAGCGGCACAAAAAATAGCCCTTAACTTGTCAAATAAGCTCGCTATTCCATTTGTCGATGAGTACAAAGAGATTAAAAGAAGAGCTAAACAGCGCAGATCTGAATTAGAGGCAAGGCGAAAGCGCAAATGATGAAATCAATTTCGTGAGAATATACCTTCTATATTCGATCTTCGAAGTGTGAATATTCTTGATACTCCCATAGAATTTTTAAAAGGCGTTGGCCCTGCTCGATCAGAGTTAATGCGCACCGAAATGGGAGTTAGGAACTTTGGAGACCTGCTGCACTACTTTCCCTTTAGACACATCGACAGAAGTCAGTTTTACCCCATAAGCGAAGTAGATCCTGAAGCTGCTATGGTGCAGGTAAAAGGCAAGTTTATACGAATAGATAGCATTGGATCCAAGCGCGCTGTTCGAATGGTCGGTGCTTTTCAAGATGATCAAGGAAACATTTTGGAAGTGGCTTGGTTTCGCAGCCTAACATGGATTAAGCAAAGCATAAAAACTGATGTGGAGTATGTGCTCTTTGGAAAACCAGGCATGTTCAAAGGGAAATTGCAAATGACTCATCCTGAAATTGAGCCACTTGCCAATTTTAACAAACCACTAAAAGGTGGGTTGGAAGGTGTTTATAGCACAACGGAAAAGCTCAAAGCCCGCAAGTTGGACAGCAGAGCCATCCGCAAGTTGATGGAAGTACTCATTCCTCAGGTCATTAACCATGTGTCTGAAACATTGCCAGCATATGTTCGAAAGAGGCAGGGTTTACTTCCCAGAGCAAAAGCCTTAAAAGAAATTCACTTTCCACCCAATACAGATATGCTATCACAAGCTCAACAAACCCTGAAATTTGAAGAGCTTTTTTACGTGCAAATGCGACTTCTCAATATCAAAGCAAAACGCAATAAAGAAATTAAGGGGCAAGTATTCAAAGCCGTTGGTGATCAATTCAATACATTCTACAATCAGCACCTACCGTTTGAGCTCACCGGTGCACAGAAACGCGTAATCAAGGAAATCCGGAAGGATATGGGAACGGGCAGTCAGCTAAATAGATTGCTGCAAGGTGATGTTGGAAGTGGTAAAACGGTAGTTGCGCTGCTTTGTGCGCTCATAGCAATAGACAACGGATTTCAAGCGGCAATAATGGCTCCCACAGAAATCCTAGCTCAGCAACATTACGAGACCATATTCGATTTGCTAAGCGAAATGCACATCAATGTGGCACTGCTTACAGGAAGCTCAAAAACAGCTTATCGTAAAAAGCTCCATACCAATTTAGAGAATAGTCAAATACACATCCTTATTGGAACCCACGCCCTTTTAGAGGACAAGGTTAAATTCAACAATTTGGGTTTTGTCGTCATTGACGAGCAGCATCGCTTTGGCGTAGCCCAGCGCTCTAGACTATGGCGTAAAAACACCATTCCACCTCATGTTTTGGTTATGACAGCCACCCCAATTCCAAGAACTTTAGCAATGACGGTTTATGGTGATTTGGACGTAAGTATAATTGACGAACTACCTCCAGGAAGAAAGCCTATTAAGACCGTTCACAGAAAGGATAGTCATCGATTGCAAGTCTTTGGTTTCATGCGAGATGAAATTAAAAAAGGTAGGCAGGTATATGTTGTGTATCCATTAATTGAAGAAAGCGAGGCCCTTGATTATAAGGATTTAATGGACGGATATGAGAGTATTGCTCGTGCATTTCCCAATCCAGATTACCAAGTGAGTATTGTCCATGGAAAAATGAAACCAGAGGACAAAGAGTTCGAAATGAAGCGATTTGCAGAAGGTCAGTGCCAAATTATGGTCGCTACTACTGTTATTGAAGTTGGAGTAAACGTGCCCAATGCATCTGTTATGGTTGTAGAAAGTTCAGAAAGATTTGGATTATCACAGCTTCATCAACTAAGAGGTCGAGTAGGCCGAGGTGCCGATCAGAGTTATTGTATTCTCATGACAGGAAACAAACTAAGCAACGAAGGTCGAAAGCGTATCAGCACAATGTGTGAGACGAACGATGGGTTCAGAATAGCTGAGGTAGACCTTAAGCTTAGAGGTCCTGGTGACCTAATGGGCACACAGCAAAGCGGCATCATGGAATTCAATATTGCAGATATCATTAAGGATACATTGATTTTGGATAAGGCAAGTGATGAGGCGCAGTATATTTTTGAAAACGACCCGAGACTAGAACACGAACAATTAGTACTTGTAAAGGACCACCTATCCAGAATCATGAAACGTAAGCCCAATTGGGGGAGAATTTCCTAAAGTAAATTACACTCGGGAAAAACCATATTTTCCCAATCGAAATGAAAAGAACCCTATTTCTATTCATATTTCTCATTACGTTTTTATCGATATGCTCGGCACAACAATATGTGGACTTAGCACGAATCGAGTACAATCACGGCTTACCACAATCATTTAACGACACCACTGGGACAGGAAATTTCAGTGAGCTTAAACTTGACCTGCTGGCCCCTATTGTAGTAAACGACTACTTCGCAATAGTCACAGGAGCTTTACTCGAACGGACCGATGTCTCTCTTTTTCCAGGCAAAGAAGCTTCGCTCTATGGCAATATGCTGAAGCTTGGAGCCAATATTAAGCACAATGAAAAATGGTCTGGCACATATTTGATCCTTCCAAAGTTTAGCTCGGATCTTAAAAAAATCAGACAACGAGATATTCAGATTGGCGCTTTAGCTTTTATAAAGTATCGGGTGATTCTTAATTTCAATTATCGATTTGGGATCTACGTTAACTCCGATTTATACGCACCTATGTTTGTGCCTTTTGCTGGAATCTATTTGCTAAAAAACAACTGGGAAATAAAAGCCGCGCTCCCAATCAATGCGGAGATAAATAGACAGTTTGGAGCTCATCTTAAGATTGGAGCTCGATTCGATGGAATCAACAAATCCTATAATCTAAACGATTGCACAAACCAATATTTTGAAAAAATGAATAATGAACTAGGCATTTTGGCAAGGCTCATGTTTGGCAATTTTCACTTCCAATTTTTTGGCGGTCATTCCTTGGGCAGAAGCTTCAGAACCTATGCCTACGGAGATCGATTTGACCTTGCCATTTCAGCCATAAAAAACAACAACTAGCGGAGCATTCAAAATGAAGATTTTACCAATGGCCCCATCTTTCGATTCTCATTCATTTATCGTTTACCAACTGAATCATGATAGAAGCACTTCAAGAAATTGACACGATCATACTAAACTTCAATGCTGATGGGAGACTTTTCTTAAACCTGACGATTGCTTTCATCATGTTTGGAATCGCTTTGGAGTTAAAGCTAGATGATTTTAAAAAACTACTCAAGTCGCCTAAACCAGCTTTTGTTGGTGTGCTTTCACAGTTCCTTCTAATGCCTCTCCTTACTTTTATAATTGCGGCAGCATTAGGCGACATAATCACGCCTACTATTGGCATGGGGATGATTCTAGTAGCTTCTTGCCCAGGTGGAAACGTATCGAATTTCATAAGTAGCCTAGCCAAAGGAAATGTTGCTCTATCTGTAAGTTTAACTGCTTTTTCTAGTCTCGGAGGACTCATTCTCACTCCATTCAATTTCGCGTTTTGGGGAAATCTTTATTTAAAGCTTGGAGTAAACTCTGGAGCAAGCAGTCTATTGCAAAACCTGCAAGTAGACGCGGTCGATGTCCTTCAAACAATAGTAATGATCTTAGGCATCCCATTGGTTCTTGGCATTTTTGTGAGTTCAAAATTCCCGAGCTTTACATCAGCAATTGTCAATTGGATAAAGAAGCTTTCAATTGTGATCTTTATTGCATTGATTGGAATCATTTTCGCTTCCAATTTCGAATTATTTCTCAAATACATTCAGTACATATTCCTAATTGTTTTAGTGCATAACGCACTGGCGCTAGCTATGGGGTATCTCACTGGGAAGGCCTTTGGCTTAGGCCATCAAGACAGAAAAACAATAGCTATTGAAACGGGTATTCAGAATTCAGGGTTAGCGCTTGCCCTATTGTTTAACCCTGCCGTATTCCCCCAAGATATGGCTATCGGGGGCATGGCGTTCATTGCAGCATGGTGGGGTGTTTGGCACATAATATCGGGATTGACTATTGCCAGTTTTTGGGGCGGATTCTCAATTAAAAAAAGCGCCTAATCAAATAGCCATCGCTTGAAGTATATTTGATAATCATTTTAGAATTATGAAGAATCTTTTTCATTGGGTAGGAGCCATTTCAGTTTTGGCAATCATAACGTCCGGCTGTGTTAAGTTGGAAGTTAATCACCGTTGTTGCAATAGCGAGTACGAGATCACTACACAAAACTTCGCCAAACCTGATTCTTTTGAATTATATATTCCTCAAGCATTTACTCCTAATAATGATGGTAGCAATGAGCAATTTTACCCTCTCGGAGTTGGTTGGAATTTAGATCATTTAGTTATCAAAAAAGGCCTTTCCACAGTGTATGAATCCACCAATCGTTTGGATGCGTTTTGGGATGGTGGTGATGTAAGAGATGGTCGATATAATTACGTTATGACATTTAAAGCAAGCAATGGTGATGCATTTGAAGTCAAAGGAAATGTTTGTGTAATGCGATATGGGTCAGCTGGGGCCAAAGACTATGATGTTGAGGTGGCGAAAATTTGTGACTGCACTACCGAAGATATGCTTGATTCTATTCAAGGTGTGATTTACGTTAGCAAGGAGTGTCCAAGTAACGATACTATTTAGGCACGGTCAAGTGTTTTCTTAATCTATGTTCCATAAATCATGTCGCGCAAAGTTGTTTTGTATATCTCAATGAGCTTAGACGGCTATATCGCGAGTAAAAACGATGATCTAAGCTGGTTATCTATAGTAGAATCGGAGAATGAAGACTATGGTTACAACGCTTTTAATGAATCGGTTGACACTTATATAGTTGGTCGAAAAACTTACGATATCGTCCTTTCTCTTACCGGCGGCGATTTTCCACAAGCCAAGGTTCTTCATTGCTACATTATCACAAGAAATGAACGTAAATCTGAAAATGGAGTTACTTTCTACAATGGCGAAATTGCCCAGCTTATTAATGACCTGAAGGAAAAACCGGGCAAAGACATTTACTGTGATGGTGGTGCCGAAATCGTAAAGCTATTGATGCAGGACGATTTAATTGATGAGTATATCATCTCGGTTATCCCCATCTTATTGGGGGATGGAAAGCGATTGTTCTTGGGTGAAACTTCTATGCTCAACCTAAAAGCATTACCAAGTAAACAGTACAAATCTGGACTTGTACAGCTTCGGTATAGTCGCATTGAACCAAAGCATAGTGATTCCTAAGTATATAAGGTTTGGAAAAAGGATGAGTATTGGATAAAAGTTCTGACTTCATTAAACGACTCTGATACGATGTGGTTAAGCAAAACTGGAGAAGTCAATTATCCAATAGGCCAAGAAGTTGTATGTAGAATTGAATTACACAACCTGGCTAAAACAAAAGTGGATGCTGTATTATTGGAAGAATTCTTGGCAATTTATGGTTTAGAGAAACCTAGATCGCACCAAAATCAAGGTCGATATCATCAGATATTGGCTCTTTTAAAAAACGAAAAAAATAGTTCTTGTAGAGCTATGTGGTTTTTAGTTCCAACTATTTCTATCGCTTAGAAAATCATTTCTATCTCCAATTCAAAAAGAGATACATGATGAACATTTTCTCAATTTTCACCTTCTATCTTCGTAGTCAATTTAACTAAGACATGATCAATCGTTTCAAGTCAAATAATCTTTATGAAGAGGCCAAAAAAGTACTTCCAGGCGGAGTTAACTCACCTGTAAGGGCCTTCCGATCAGTAAATGGTTCTCCTATTTTCTTTGAAAAGGGAAGCGGAAGTCATACTTGGGATGCCGATGGTAACGAATACATTGACTTTTGCTGCTCATGGGGACCGCTAATTTTAGGTCATGCTCATGCCGGAGTATTAGGCAAAGTAAGTGACGTAATGAGTCGTGGCACTTCATTCGGAGCTCCAAGTAAATACGAAACCGAATTGGCCAAGCTAATTGCAGACAACCATCGGTACATTGAAAAGATCCGCTTCGTAAATTCCGGCACAGAAGCGGCAATGAGCGCGATCCGATTAGCCAGAGGCTACACGGGTAAAAACAAAGTTGTAAAGTTCGAAGGTTGTTATCATGGCCATGTAGATAGCCTCATGGTCAAGGCCGGTTCGGGCTTAGCTACGCTTGGAACAAGCACGTCAGCGGGAATCCCAGAAGGTTTTGTAAAAGAAACCATCGTACTTCCATTGAATGACAAAGACGCAGTTAGGGCTGCTGTAAAAGAATTTGGACATGACATTGCCTGCATTGCAATTGAACCAATTCCAGCCAATAATGGATTACTTCTACAAGACAAAGAATTTCTTTTATTTCTGAGAGAAATCTGCGATCAAACAGGGATTCTCCTATTTTTTGACGAAGTTATTTCAGGGTTTAGGGTATCGTTTGAAGGCGCTTCCGGATACTATGGGATTAAACCAGACATGGTCGCATTTGGTAAAATCATAGGAGGTGGATTTCCAGTAGGAGCCTATGCATCTTCAGCAAAAGTCATGGATTGTGTCTCTCCAGATGGTCCGGTCTACCAAGCGGGAACACTCAGTGGAAACCCTGTGGCTATGGCTGCAGGAATTGCACAGCTTGAGGAATGCCTAAAACCTGGATTCTATGAAAGCTTAGCATCAAAGGCCGATTCATTTGTAAATCGTATTCAATCTCATGCCGACTCAAAAGGATATCCATTTCACATGTTTAATGTCGGCTCAATATTCTGGCTATCATTCAGCAATAAAAATAGAGTGCGAAGTGCGGATGAAATCGCTCCGGATGGACCCGAATTATTCAAAGTCTTCTTCGATTCTATAATAGAAAAAGGGGTTTACGTGGGTCCCTCTAGCTATGAAGTTGGTTTCATTTCGCAAGCACATACTGAGGAAGATCTAAGCAAAGCAGCAAATGCAATAATTGAGGCTTTGGATGTAACATATGCCAAGTAAAACCCGCATAGGTCGTGGTTTTGATTTTGTTGCATCCATTTATGACTTCTGTGTAAACCTTGCTTTTGGAGAAACATTCAATAAGCTTCAATCAGAAGCGATTTCCAAACTCTCAAAATCTAATCGATGCTTAATTCTTGGTGGTGGCACAGGTAAGATTTTAAAAACTTGTTTAGAGGTTGACTTATCTAAAAGCTATTTCTATTGTGAGTTATCCGAACAAATGATTTCGAAATG
>Ga0257120_1000326_pt1 | contig 36408 bp, 24 predicted proteins | sample SI106_10metaG_FD_190153 | JGI IMG/M metagenome (GOLD analysis project Ga0257120, IMG submission 190153) | Marine microbial communities from Saanich Inlet, British Columbia, Canada - SI106_10 | ecosystem: Environmental > Aquatic > Marine > Inlet | place: Canada: British Columbia | collected...
GGAAGCGCTGATAACTGCGGAATTGACTCTTTTGCTATTAACTTCAGTGCATTCGATTGTGACGACGCTGGAGTCAATGTGGTGACTCTCACCGCCTGGGATACCACCGGAAATTCATCCTCTGCAACAGCTAATGTCACGATCCTAGACACCCTTTCTCCAATCATATTAGCTAACCATGATACCATATTTTTAGATTCATTTGGCCAAGCCATATTAACGTCAAGCGCTATTGATGCGGGCACATTTGATAACTGTACGTTACTCTACACGGATGTTAGTGATTCACTTTTTGGGTGTTCAGACGTTAATAACGCTCATTTAGTCTGGTTCATTGCATCTGACATATTCGGAAATACGGACTCCATGCTCAAGTCAATTTATGTAAAAGACGCAATAGCTCCTGAAATTATTTGCTTGGACACTATTGCCGTATTAAATGACTCAGGGCAATGCGGAGCTGTCGTACAATTCACCGAACCGACCGCTTTCGATAACTGTTCAATAGATATGATGACTAAGTTTGATTCTACTGGTCTAGACTCAGGCATGTTCTTTCCAGTCGGAATCACAGAATTAAGCTATGCCGTCTTCGATCAATCTGGCAATTCGGATACGTGTAGTGTTGTGGTCGAGGTGATTGATACTCAGGCTCCTATCCTTTTGTGTGCTCCAGATACTCAAATTTGTGATAGCATTTTCACCTTCAACCTTCCAAACTACTTCGACAATTGCTCAGAGCTCGATATTCAGCATTTCGAAGGCCCAGCATCTGGCACATTTCATCCAGTTGGGACTACCGTGCATCGCTTTTCTATTTTGGACCCTTCTGGCAACAGCGACACCTGTTCATTCGAAGTGCTGCGATACGATTACCCTTCCATTGCAGAAGCTGGAGATAATCAGAATCTCTGCGAGGAAATTGCAATTGATATTGAAGGGAACACGCCAGCAGTTGGCAATGGTTATTGGACCAAAATCAGCGGCAATGGCATAATAGCAGATACAAACTTATCTAACACGACCTTTGCGGATTTTGGGTACGGTATTATTCTATTGTCTTGGAATATTGAAAATGGCGTTTGTCCGATTGAATCCGATACCATTTCAATAAACAATTTTAGCGACTCTGCGACCATTAATGCAGGGGTTGATGTAATAATCTGCGATACTTCTTCTACGATTCTAAGTTCTGTGAAACCTGAAATTGGGTCATACTACTGGAATAGCCCTTTAAACGGTGCATCAATCTCTGATACAGAGATTACAAATCCGACAGTTATTGGACTTGAGGTCGGAGATTATGAGTTTGTATGGAGCGTCATTAACGGATCATGCCCTCCTGGTGCAGATACGGTTACTGTATCCATTAAGCCCGAGCCGGTGATTGTCTCATCTGATTCCTCGTACATATTTGCTTCTTCAAGTATTGATATTGACGCCTCTAGCGATATTCCGGTAAATTATAGTTGGTTTAACTCTTCATTCGCAATAATTGATTCTGGAAGTACAATAAATATAAGGCCCGAGTCTACTGAAACATACATTGTTCAAGGAATTACTGAGTTTGGATGTGTCAGTTTCGACTCGGTGTACATCCAAGTTAATGAGTCACTAGAGATCCCATCGGCCTTCACCCCTGATGAAGATGGGTTCAATGATGTTTGGAACTTGAAAGAATTAGCCAGCTATCCAAAATGTGAAGTAAGAATATTTAATCGTTGGGGACATACCCTATTCGAGTCTACAGGTTACGATACGCCATGGGACGGAACAGTCAATGGTGAGCCGCTTCCTGGTGGGGCGTATTTCTTCGTGATTGATTTGAAGGTTAATGAGTTGAATCCTTTAACTGGCTCAATAACCATTATCAAATGAGAATAAGGCACATTATATTAGTGCTCTCATCATTGTTCACTTTTATTGTCAATGCGAGCTTTGGACAGCAAGTTTATCAGTTCAGCCAATATCAACAAAATCTGTATATCCTAAATAATGCGAGCGCTGGTCAAAACGATTACTTAGATGTTACCTTGAGCTACAGAAATCAATGGATTGGAATTACCAATAGTCCAACAACGTACTATGTAAGCGCAAATATGCCGCTTGGCAGAAGACTTGATGTTAAGCCAAAACAATCATCCACGAGAATTAGTAGGCCTGAATCTTATAATAGCATCGAGAGAAAATCATTTCATGCCGTTGGCGTATCCGCTGCCCAGGACTCTTATGGTCCCTATGCATTGAACATTTTAACTGCTTCCTACGCTTTTCACTTGCCAATTGCCGAAGAGCTTACATTAAGCTTTTCACCAAATGTTTCTTTTAACAGCATCACGTTTGATCAAAATAAAGCCATAGTAGAGGACTTAAGGGATCCGACTTATGCCAATTATGTTGGAGCCAGAAACCAGAGCAGCCAACTCGATATTAATGTTGCCTTTTGGTTATACCATAGCCGCTATTTTATTGGATATTCAAGTGATCAGCTTATCCAAGACCGATTGAAGCTGACACGCGGGGTTTCTCTTGAAGAAATCAAACCCAATCATAATTTCATAGCAGGGTATAACTTCAGAATCAATCGAAATTTGATTTTAACACCTAATGTTATGTTGAAATATGTCAGTCAAACTCCGCTTTCTGCTGACCTCAACGTGCGGCTAGACATTCAAGAAAGGTATTGGGCGGGATTGACTTATCGGAATAGTCATGCTTTGGCGGGAATGCTCGGCGTTTATTTTAATAACTCTCTTCGTTTGGGTTACTCTTTCGATTTCTCACTGAACTCTATTCAAACTCAGAATATAGGAAGCCATGAAATTGTATTAGGGCTGAACTTCCTTAATAAGAAAAAGGCTGTATTTTAATGAAAAAGTTGTTGTTCTTATTCTTAATCGTCCAATTTGGAGCATCCAAAGCTCAAATTAAATTTTCGTTTGGATCAGCAGAACCGCTGCCTGAACTGATCAATTCGGTTTACGAAGAGACGCAACCTGTTTTTGATGCTAGAACCCAAACCTTGTATCTTAATCGATCATTACACCCCGCGAACAAAGGGGGTGTAGCTAGTGGCCAAGATATTTGGACAAGTCAGAAAAATCAATTAGGTTGGGGAAATCCTTCAAATGATTTAGCGGCACTCAACAACCAACTTAATAACTCAGTTTTAGGATTATCGGCCAAAGGAGACACAATTTACTTATTAAGCACTTATGAAAATAAACTGAGTCTTCAGAAGGGATTTTCATACTCAACGAGAATAAGCGAAACATGGTCGAGACCTGAAAAAATTCATATTCCTAGTCTCAATATTCAGGGAAATTTTTATTCCGGTTTTGTGGATGAAAGCGGTCAAATAATGATCATTTCCATGGAAAGCCGCAACTCTCTTGGCGAAGAAGACTTATACGTTTCCTTAATGAATAAAGATGGTTGGTCGAAACCTATTTGGCTTGGTGATAGCATTAATTCTGAAGGTTTCGAGATTTCCCCTTACCTATTCAAAGATCAAACCACTTTACTATTCGCTTCTAGTGGCCATGGTGGATATGGTGATTGCGATATCTTCTATGCCTATAGACAAGATAGCACATGGAATAATTGGACAGCGCCTAAAAATTTGGGTCCCGAAATCAACTCTTCAGCATTTGATGCATATCCATTTGCTGCAGATGACCTAATCTATTTTACATCAAATAAAGGTGATAGTTTAAGCAACTTATATACCGCCATCAACCTAGACTTTTATAGGACTGCTGATACTGTCCGATTGACATTCAAAACAAATAAATCCGTCCTTTCAGAAGTTAGTGCCGTCGTTTTTGATGAACAAGGATCAGAGATTGGCAAATACAGCTCTGGGAAAGATGTCGTTATAGATATTCCTAATCTTAAGCAGGATTTTAAGTATTCGATCAGGCCTTACCACGAAGACGTGAATCTCGAATTTTTCACTCCATGTATACTTAATCAACAACATGTTCCTATTGAAATCGCATCATTCGAAGACGGTATTGTAATTATTAGCGCTAAATCGAAAGAATCAAATGACTTGGCAAAAGAGTTAATCGAACCGGAATATGATAGAGGAATGGGGGGCGTTTTTGAACTTGATAAAGTTCCCGCTCGAGATATAATTCTTGCTCTAACCGATGCAAATGGTGCCCCAACCCAATATGCCATAACACATGAAAACGGGGGGTTTGAGTTTGCCGAAACGCCTGATTCTATCGAGCTATTCGTAGAGATCGTTAGTAATTTGGAATATGTGAAGAAAAATGGTGTGATAACATTCACTGCTGAGGATGGTTCTAAGCTATGCAAACCAGACAAAGACGAAGATGGTAGGTTTGGATATGTGAAGCTTCAAGCGCAGGAAGTGGCGCAGATGAAACTCTTTAATGATTTGGGAGACACGCAATTAGAGCAATCTTCCGGCGTATTTAAATTTCAAAACTTACCTATGGAGGGTGTTGAATTATTTCTCGTTGATGAAAATGACAACATCATCGAAACTGTTACCACAGATGAAAACGGCGAATTTAAATTCTCAAAACTCGAGGCAGACAGAGGTTTCCAAATCAAGTTGAGTGATGAAATGGACGCGCAATTAGGTGATCATATAGCCGTTCTTTTCATGGACAACAAAGGCAACGAGCTAAACATACTGAACGCAACGTCAACCGGTGGTTTTGAATACAAGCCCCTCAGAAGTGAATTGAGTCAAAAAATGTATTTGCTTGAGGAAGAAGATGCCTCCAACTTATCTAGAAATTATGTGTTTTCCATTGGATTATTCGAGTACCAAAACCTGCCTAAAGAAGACATAATACTTCAACTTTTAGATTCTGACGATAACGTAATTGAAACGGTAGTAACAGATATAAATGGCCAATTTGTATTCTCAATGATAAGGCCAGATATGCAGTACAAAGTGCAAATAGGTGATGAGAATAATCTGGCCATTGAAGAAACAGAAATGTATTTCGTGAGTAAAGATGGTAATGTCACCACTGCTTATAACGAAACCGGCACTCCAGACTATACGTTTAATAGGTTAAACCCTGATTATTTCTTTAGTATTCAACAAATGAATGAAGGAAAAACAGAACTTCAAACTACGGAAAGCTTCAAAGACATTTCTGGCCAGTTTAAATATCAAAATCTACCTAAGGAGGGGGTGAAACTATATCTACTAGATGAGTATAATAAAGTAATTGAGGTCGTCTACACTGATACGGATGGACATTTCATCTTTTCCAAATTGGCAAAAGATGCAAGCTATTTCGTGAAGCTTGCTGAGGATGACGTAAGTCTATTAGATGAGGCGAATTTCGTAATAATGAACGAAAAAAATGAAGAATTAGAGCAAGAAAGGGTCGCCGAGACTGGCTTCAATTTCAATACTCTTCCGCTAAAGTTTAATGTATTAGCAGGGATGGAAGAAGAAGATGCAAATCATTTAAATGTGTTACGTCATTTAACGTCGGGTTTCTTCGATTATCGCAATCTTCCCTCTGAAAGAACTATTCTTCAGCTTTTGGATGAATATGACAATTTGATTGAAACTGTCACAACCGGCAAGGATGGACAGTTTTATTTTTCGAAAATGGAGCCAGGCAAGGCATATAAAATTAGAGTCCCGGATATTGATGTTAATGACATAAAACAAGGTCAACTTTACTTTATAAATAAAAAAGGAAGTATAGTCACCACATCATCAGAAGATGGAGCCAACGTCTTTACGTTCGATGGGTTGAGTGACGACTATTTTGATTCGTTGAAGCCAGAAGATGAAGTGGATTCAAGTTTCAATCTTGAACGAACATTTGCTAATTTATTTGGACAAGCCATATGCAGCGGAAATCCTGCAGTTGGACAGTGGTTGGTTATATCCAATGAAAATGAGGTCGAAATTCAAAGAACTCAAGTGCAAGAAGATGGATTATTTGAAATCAATCGCATTCCGCCGGGCTCTAGTTTCAAAATAACGCCCGACAACCTTCAAAAATACAACATAAGCAATCTAGAAATTCAACTTGAAACGGCTAATAGAAAGACCTTACCAATTACCAAACTAGCTGACGGCAGTTACTCATTTACCTCTCCAGGCCTGATTGCAGAGCCAATACGCAAAACATCCGAAGAAATTACTGTCATGTCCGGTGCAAATGGAGATATGAGCATGCTGTCAAGTTTGAGTAGCTCAGGTGAAAACGCCTTAATCCTCAACGTGACTAAATTTCACTTAAATAGCGTTCGATTAAGTGATAGGGATCGGGCTAAATTGAATGGAACGATACGTCAGATATTAAAAACTGCCCAACCTATTTTGGTCGTTGGATATTCTTGTGACTTAGGCAGTTTGGCTGAGCGCAAAGCTGTTGCAGAGGCCCGAGCAGCGGTGGTGAAAGAGTATCTTATGAGCATGGGGGTAAAAGAAGGTCGCTTTGAAATTACGCATATTTATGACGCTTTAGACTCTGTTGCAAACCCAACTGCGGACGAGCGAGTTAGAAATCGCAAGGTAGAAGTCTATTCAAGTGGCCCCTGACAATACCATGACATAAGTTGAGCTTGTCTTAGAGACTTTCGTGCGATAGTGAATCAGTTCAAACTCATAGCACTTACACATCGTGAACTCGGCCTTGAGTTAGTGGGTAAGTTTCACGTTCAAAAAAAATCCCAACACGATACGTTTAAACCGCATTTAGACAACTTTTCCATTCGCGAATTCATGTTTGTATCAACTTGCAATAGAGTTGAGTTTTTCATGAGAACTCACGAACGATTGAGCCCTTCGTTTATCGAAAAGTTCCTGAAAGCTACGTATCCAAATTTGACCCCTACAGATATTAGCTTTACATCTGAAAGGGCCAGAACATATAATGGGCTTGACGCAGTAAGACATGTTTTTCATGTTGCCAGCTCATTAGACTCACTCATAGTAGGAGAACGCGAAATAATTACTCAAATACGAAACGCTCATGACTTGTCGATTAAAAACAAGCTGAGCGCAGACTTTATTCGAATTGCAATTACAAAGGCAATTGAAACCGCCAAGGCAGTATACACCGAAACACAAATCGCTACTAAACCAATTTCTGTTGTTAACCTTGGATTTAAACGGCTTTTGGAACGAGATATTCATGAAGGTCAGTCCATTGCCTACATTGGCGCAGGAACTACAATAGAGGCAATTGCGGGCAATATGAAGTCATTGAATTTCAAAAGCGTCAAAGTCTTTAACCGAACCCTTGCAAAAGCTCAAAAATTAGCAGCATCAATCGGTGGTGAGGGCTTTGGTTTAGAAAGCTTGAAATCCGAACTGGGCAATACCGACATTATCATTACGTGCACAGGTTCCGAATCAAGTATTATAGATTTAGAAATGTATTCCTCCTTGATTGATGATAACCCCAAGGAAAAAATCATACTTGATCTGGCGATACCAAACGATATACAAAGCGATGTTGTTACTCAATTTCCCATCGATTATATTTCTATTGAAGATTTGAAGGTAGAAGCAAAGGAAAACCTCAAGCATCGCGAAAAAGAAATCTTTCATTGCGAAAAGCTAGTTGAAGAACGTCTGATTGACTTTGAAGAGACTTTCAGAACTCGAAGACTTGAGCTCGCGATGCGTGAAATTCCGCGATTAATGAAAGAGATTAAAACAAACGCTTTAGAAAACACATTCGCTAAGGAATTGAATCAAATGAACTCTTCAGATCGGGAAAAACTGTTTGAAATAGTAAACTATATTGAAAACAAGTACATCTCCCTGCCTATGAAAATGGCCAAGCAAGTCGTTCTCGACAAAGACCTAAAAGACGCAATCATTGACTAACAAAATTATTATCGGAAGTCGAGGCAGTGATCTGGCCCTCTGGCAGGCAAACTTTTTCCAAGCTCAACTCAACGATCTTTCTATTCCAAGTGAGATAAAAATTATTTCGACTAAAGGTGATCAAATACAACATTTGAGTTTTGATAAAATCGAAGGCAAAGGATTCTTTACCAAGGAAATTGAAGCTGCACTAATTAATAAAGAAATTGATATTGCCATACACTCCCACAAAGACTTAGAGACAAAACAGCCTCCAGGGCTAATGATTTCAGGTGTGAGCTACCGCGAAAATCCGGCTGAATTTCTCCTCATAAACAAAGGAGCAATTGACAACACGCAAGAATTCAAGTTTAAAAAAGGAGCTGTAATTGGCACCTCGTCAGCCAGAAGAAAGTCTCAAATAAAAAATTTCCGACCAGACATTACCATCAAAGATATTCGGGGCAATGTGCCAACAAGAATTGAAAAACTGCGATCGGGTAGTTTTGATGCAATATTATTAGCCGCGGCCGGTGTGACGCGGCTTGACCTTGATTTAGATGACTTGCTGGTTGTTGAACTTGATCCAAGAATGTTTGTGCCAGCAGCAGCACAGGGCGTTTTAGCCTATCAGACCAGGGTTGATGACCAAAAAATGTTTGATGTGGTAAAACAATTACATCATCCATTAATCAAAGAAGAAATTGAGATCGAACGTAAAATTCTCTCTAGATTTGGGGGAGGTTGTCACATACCAATTGGCATCAATACCATTCGAAAGGAAAAAACTTTTAATGTTCGTGTTTCATACAGTTCTGACTCAAACCTAATGGCGAAAAGAGCAGTATTTCAATGCTCTTCTCTTGATGAGGCGCTTTCAAAGTTTGCTGAGCTCCAAAAAAAGCCCTTGCCAAAATCAATCTTAATTACAAAGAATCTCGATACAGATAGTTATTTGAATAGGGCTTGCGAAGAAAATAGGTCCCTTATTTTCGGTCAATCATTTATAGAAACGGAGGCTATTCCTTTTTCCCTTCCAAACAGTTTTGACTGGATATTCTTTTCTTCATCCAACGCAGTTCATAGTTTTTTCAAGCAGATTAATCCTTCAACTATATCCGATAAGAAGCTAGCCGCATATGGTGAGACTACGGGTCGGGCACTATTTGAACACGTTTCTCATGTAGATTTTATTGCCTCTCCGGGTCAGCCGGAAGAGGTCTCTTCTGAATTCAGGAGAAAAGTTAGTGATAAAAAAGTGCTGTTTCCAATTTCGAATATTTCTAAAAAGTCAATTCAATCAGCAATTGACCCAGATCAAGCACTGAATGTTATATGCTATAACACAAAGCATAAACCTCAAAAGTTGAATAAGACAATCGATGCTGCCGTTTTCACTAGCCCGAGCAATGTAAAAGGCTTCCATTTAAAAAATGAAAAGCTTGGAGATTCGATTAAAATAATAGCATTGGGTAGTTCCACAGAAAAATCGTTACGTAAGATTGGGTATAACTGTCAAGTTGCTGATTTCCCGAGTGAAGTTGAAGTTTTTACCTTGCTTTGCTCTTGAAATAAATCGACCTTCGCAACTCAACCGATTGCATAGTGTTTGCGTAATGCTCATAACTCTTTAAGCTTTATCATGGTAAGAACTATATTCCTGATTGTCTCAATTATTACCACTATTTCAGTGCAAATCTCATATGCACAATTGTCTTCAAATACGAATGTCCAGAACATTCTATGTAATGGAGATACGAATGGTGAAATTCAGTTTAATGGGGTTGAAGCGTGCTTTGCGCCTGTAACAGTAATATTAGATACGCTGCCCGCAATGACGTTTTCTACTTTAAAAAACGATGGGTACAATTTTATTAACCATGGATCGGCAACAGGCGCTGACGTTGCGCTTGGTGTTTCATCCGCGGCCACCTCAATTGGTGACGTATACATTATAGCTGGATGGTTTGAGGATTCTATCACATTTGACTCAGTTACCTTAAATGGCAACGGTGCAGAAACTTCGGGCTTTGTGGCCTGCTTCGATGCTGCGACCAGTAATTTGCTCTGGGCTGATGCTGCAACCGCTGGTGCAGGAACTTACGATTTAGCATATGGTTCAGCAATTATCGGTGATAAAGCATACGTAGTTGGCTATTTTGAAGGCACAACTCAATTTGGCAGTGCTTCAATCACATCCGCTGGAAGTTACCAAGGGTTTATCGCCAAATATGACATCCCTACTGGAAATATTGATACTATTATACAAGTCGGTAATGCCGGCTCTGATGAGATTTCAAATATCCGAGCAGGTGCTGATGACAGGCTTTATGTTACTGGAGATTTTACTCAATCCATCACCCTAGCTGGAAACAGCTTCACAGCAAATGGTGGTATCGATCTATTTGTAACCTGCTTTGATTCGTCCCTTACAACAAACTATTGGGGCGCCACAGGTGGTGGTTCTGGAACTGATGTACTGCAAGATGTAGTGCCATATTCGAATGGAGCTGCCACTGAATACGCATATGTTACTGGCTACTTTGCAGCAACTGCAACATTAGGAGGGACGTCTGTAACTTCAGCTGGTAATAGAGATTTTGTTGTCGCTAAGGTGGACACAAACGGAAACTGGATTTGGTCGGAATCAGGAGGTAGTTCTGCCGTGGATCAATCATACGCTATTGATATAAATTCAGATGGAGATCGCTTATATGTTGCTGGACAATGGGAAGGAACCATGACGATTGGGTCATCAACGTATGCATCCAATGGAAATAGAGATGGGTTCATAGCATATTTCGATACGACAGGAGCCATAGATGATCTTTATCAATTCGGATCGACTGGTTTTGATGGTGTGTATGATTTAGTAAGTATTGATGATGACTATCTAATATTCGCTGCAGGGCATGTCGGTAATATTGACTTTGCGGATTCAACCTTTATATCTAATGGTGGTTTAGATGCTTTTGCCGGTAAAATTGGACCCGATCAGCACGAAATATGGGGAAAGAACTTTGGTGGTGCTGGCGCTAATGGTGATGTGTTTAATTCGATCAGTGCTGGACCGGATACTCGAATGCATTGTGCAGGAGTAATCGGGACGGATGCTTCTGCTTATCAATCTGGACTAGTGGCTGTTGGTGCGAGTGATGCTATCGTAACCAACGAATCATTTAAGGGAACTGCCGACACTAACCTTGTTTTGAGTGGTTTATCAGCTGGTGAATACTATATAACAATGACCGACTCTAATGGAAATACAGTTATTGATACTATCACTATTATTGACCCAGACCCGCTGTCCACTAATGGTGCGGTCACAAATGCATCTAGCGGAACTTCGAATGATGGTGAAATTGATCTTACTATCACTGGGGGAACGCCTGGATACTCTTACTCTTGGTCAAATACTGCAACAACTGAAGATCTAACTGGACTGGGAATTGGGACTTATACCGTTACTGTAACTGATACAAATGGATGTGTAGATACCGCTTCCTTTGTTATAGACACGGGTAGTGTCATCTTCAACGTCACATATGCAATTACCGATTTAAATTGCGGAGGTGACTCCAGCGGAATCATTGATCTGACGGTTTCAGGTGGAGCTACACCCTATTCCTTTTCATGGAATACGGGAGCCACAACAGAGGACCTATCTGGCCTTGCTGGCGGCACCTATACTGTAACGGTTACGGATAATGATACAAACTCATTTACCGAAACATTTGTTGTAAACGAACCAAGCGAAATCTCACTTTCTAGCACAATTACACCCCCAACAAACGGAACAACCAATGACGGTGCGATTGACATTACAGTGTCAGGTGGAAGTATGCCTTATTCTTATTCCTGGAGCAATGCAGCCAGCACCGAAGATATTTCAGGCTTATCAATCGGAAACTATACCGTCACTGTGACAGATTCAACGGGCTGTACATTAATTGAATCCTTTTTTGTCGATACAATCCCAGCCTTAGATGCCGTGCTTCAAAGTGGAGATGTTACATGCCTCAATTCAAATAATGGAGCTATAGATCTAACCCTAATTGGTGGAGTCACACCCTTCACTTTCGCTTGGAGCAACGGAGCCACAACAGAAGATATTTCAGGCCTAGCTGCTGGCGTTTATACAGTCACCGTGACAGATAACCTTTTACAGTCTGTAATCGCCTCTGATACGGTCGGCTCAAATCCAATATTTCCAGATCCCCTAGTTGGACCGATAAATGGACCCACATCAGCACAATCGTGGATAGCTTATTCCTATGACGTACCTGCAACCAGTGGCTCTAGTTTTGATTGGGGTGCCACTGGAGGCATTATCACTAGCACCACAAGCAACAGTGCTTTTGTTCAATGGAACGCTGGTCCAGACGGGGTTATTTACGTATCAGAGACAGATGCAAATGGTTGCTTTGGATCAGATAGTCTAACTGTAGAAATACTTTTTGTTGGAATAGAAGAAAATCATCAAAATGCGATTTTGGTTTATCCGAATCCAGCCGTACATGTTCTCAATGTCGTTCTACCAGAATCATTTCAAGATGTGAAGATCAGTTTGTATGATATTGCCGGTAGACAAGTACTATCTCAGGAGCACTCGACTAACAAGGTTGCTTTAGACTTAAATGGAGCAACTAGCGGAATTTACATTCTACACTTGCAAAAAGGTGAGACAGTATTGACACATCGAATTGTCATCGAATAGTTATTAATCAGTTCCAGCGTTGCTAATTAGGTGCGAATTAAGTCCTCCTTAATTTAACCTGTTATCTGGTAGCGCCAATTGATTCTTGGCTATGCTCTTTCAACTCTATCATTACGCTAATTGCCTTTGTTGGCTATTGTGCACTGTCTATTCACAGAGGTGCATTAACCTGATTACCATAAATAAAGCCGCACTTTAGAAGCGCGGCTTTATTATAAATGTGTTTTCTTAAAACTTACTGTACGTATACCTTTTTAGAGATCTCAGCGCCTTCAGCACTTACATTCATAATGTAAATTCCGGAAGCTAATTCATTCGTTGGAATTTCACGTACAACTTTCCCTTCTCCATTATATGATGCAACGTTCTCTCCCAGTATGCTATAAAGACTAATACTTCTCATTGCACTTCCAGACTCAACCAATATTTGGCCTGATTGCTGAGTAATTTTTAACTCGTCTTTTTCCAATTCCGTAATACTAAATGGTGTTCCAATAAATTCATCTTCAACTGTGATAGTGGTTGAAACACTCGACTTACACGTGTTTGAGTCAGAGCCAATCACCTTGATCGTCTTGACACCAGGTGTATTTGGTGAAATAGACTGTACATTTTGGATAGTCGTAAGCGATGAACTAGGCAGCTTCCAGAAATACTCAATACATTCAGGACAGGTCACCGTGATGGTTACCGCTTCATCCAATTTGATAGGAGCAACTGAAGACTGCATAATAGACATAGTCGGTGGTGTAAACACATCTAACGTGAATGTAGTATCAGCCTCACAACCAAATCTCACAGCAGTCATTGTATAGGTTGTGGTTAAAGTAGGCCACGCCTGAATAATTTGACCTGAAGAACTACTTAATGCAGCAGAAGGAAACCAATCAAATCTAGAAACGATACCCGTTGGCAGAGCATTAAATGTGGCGGTATCACCAGGGCAAATAACAGAAGGACTTACACCTAAGGAAAAAATCGGGTCTTCATAACCTACTTTGACCACTTTTGCACCGCTAGCAGTACATCCAAAATCATTTGTTACCAATGCAGTATATGTTGTTTGAGAATCGGGCGTTGCTAAAACAGAAATTCCTGAAGTGGAATTTAAGTAACTGCTAGGCGACCAACTTACGCTATCTAATAGAGCAGTATCTGATATTGCCGTCAAAGTCGCGCTGCTTCCAAAGCATACAAAGTCATTATCATCAGTAGCCGTAGATTGAACAACAGCCGTAGGGTTTGGATGAATTAAAATCGAAACTATTACAGTGTCAGTATCGTTTAACGTGGTACTAAAACCAGTTATTGTTAAACCGTAAGTACCTGCTATAGGTGTCGCATTCACCGAACTTCCAGCATTCGTATCTAAAGCCATGGTGCTCGACCATGAGTAGGTTTCCATGCCTGATGCTGTCATAATAATATCAGTATCAGCGCAAGCTACCGTATCGCTGACATTTACAGTAAGCTGAGCTTTACCTGCTGCAGCAATAATGAGGAAAAGGAATAAGTAGCCGATTCTTTTCATAGTTAGAATTTTGTGTAAGATCGCAAACTTACCTGTTCTATCCTTACTTGACAACTATATACTACAATACAATCCGTAATGAGTGACGATAACGCCAATATAATTCAACCCTTTTCTGACGAATATTTTATGAAAGCAGCCTTTCAACAGGCAATTTCTGCCTTTGAAAAAAAGGAAGTGCCTGTTGGAGTCGTTATCGTTTCTAAAAACAAAATCATTGCCCGCGCACACAACTTGACCGAGCGACTTGGAGATGTCACCGCTCATGCAGAAATGCAGGCAATTACAGCAGCCGCCAATCATTTGGGAGGTAAATATCTAACAAAATGCACATTGTATGTGACCCTAGAGCCGTGTGGGATGTGTGCTGGTGGCTTAGCGTGGTCTCAGATTGGAAGAGTGGTTTTTGGCGCCTCCGATTTTAAACGTGGCTACCGCGCAATAAATCCAAAAATGTTTCACCCAAAAACAAAGGTAACCTCCGGAATTATGGCTGTGGAATCCTCAGCCCTGTTGAAACAATTCTTTCAGGATAGGAGGTCAGATTATTGATTTTCCAATGGTTAACTTTGAGGCCTAAATTTTAAATTATGTATCCAGAAGAAATAGTAGCTCCAATGAAAGAAGAGCTGACTGCGGTCGGTTTTGATGAATTAAGGACGGCTGAAGCGGTAGATTCGTTAATGAACGACATGAGTGGTACGGCATTGGTTATGGTGAATAGTGTGTGTGGTTGTGCAGCAGCAAATGCTCGTCCGGCAGTTCGCATGGCTATTCAGCATGACAAAAAACCTGTAAAACTCGCGACTGTATTTGCAGGCGTTGATTCTGACGCAACCGCTAAAGCTCGACAGTACTTTCTGCCATATCCTCCATCATCTCCGTGCATTGCTTTGATGAAAGATGGTAAATTGGTTCATTTTATTGAACGACATCATATTGAGGGACGGCCTGCTGAGATGATTGCCGAAAACCTAATGTCAGCTTTTGAGGAGTATTGTTAAAACAAATATGCAAACAAAAAAGGCGTCCAAATGGATGCCTTTTTTATGCCTTTTTATCTAAAACCTTTGGAACTTTAAAATAGTCTGAATCGCTTGATGGCGCATTTTTCAGCGCTTGTTTTTGTGTTACTTGATCAACAACCTCATCCTTACGAAGCACGAGCGGCTCACTTGTCATGTAGATTAATGGTTCTACATTCTTCGTGTCGACTTCGTTCAGTTTGTCAACGAATTTCAGCATCCTTTCCAAATCAGCTTTAATAGCAACTTTATCTTCCCCTTCAAATTTTAGTCGGCTCAAGTCCGCCAACTTATCGAGCAGTTTATCATCAATATCCTTTGCCATCTCTGAGTGGTTTTTCTATGATTTCAAATATATCCTTCTTCATTTTCACAACATTCGTATTCTCATAATCTTTAGGATAAACGGGGGGGTGAATTATTACGTTAGAATATCCTGGGCCACCTAGCACCATAAGTGCCGCGCCCGCCTGCAATCTTCGCCAATTATTTACAAATGTGACAGGTACAATTGGAATATTCTGCTCCAGCGAAAGTTTGAAAGCCCCATTTTTGAACGATCTCATTTTTGGTGCAGTTGGTGGAATTGTGCCTTCAGGGAAAATCACAATATTGTGACCATTCCTTAGTTCCGATTCTGCTTTTTTCAATGCTTCATGCGATCCTCTATTACTTTGTCTATTAACAGAAATATTCATCCCTTTTGAAAAGAAAATGCCGAATAATGGCCATTCCAAAATTTCCGCTTTTCCCATAAAGATGAAGTATCTTTTGAAAACCCGATACATGGTAATAATATCTAAATAAGAACCATGGTTAGGGCAAATAATAAATGGCCCAGCAGGCAATTCACTTTTTTGATCCACCTTCATGATAACACCACAAATTGAAAGCAACTGTAGAGACCATACCCTCATTAAATTGAAGGTGAATTTGAATCTTTTTTTGCTGGATAATAAGAAGTAAAACAATGGATATAGGATAATCATAGTCCCTGCAAAATGCAGCAGAAACCAAACTTTCCATAATACCCTAAATGGCTGTAGAACCAAATTCATAATGCAAATGTATGGGTTGCAATTATGGCATAGCATTTAAAATTAGTCGCAATTCAACTAATAACCGTAGGTCGTTTGAGTCCTTGTAGAATTTGACTTACGTTTGAGCGCAAAAAGCATTATGTCGCGCATATTAACAGGAATTCAGGCAACGGGAACTCCTCATTTAGGAAATATTTTAGGGGCAATCCTTCCAGGAATTGAACTGGCAAATCAAGAAAATAACGAGGCTTTTTTCTTCATCGCAAATCTGCACTCGCTTACTGCAATAAAAGAAGCTGACGTTATTGCGAACAATACATATGGTGTGGCGGCCGCATGGTTAGCATTTGGCTTGGATACCGATAAAAACACTTTCTACCGTCAAAGCGATCTTCCTGAGGTCTGTGAGTTAATGTGGCACCTCAACTGCTTCACTCCATTTCCAATGTTGGCAAATGCACATTCTTTCAAGGATAAATCAGAAAATTTGGCTGATGTGAACGCAGGTCTATTTACATACCCGGTTTTAATGGCTGCTGACATCTTACTGTATGATTCGGACTACGTTCCTGTTGGCAAAGATCAGCGCCAGCATCTTGAAATGGCACGCGATATGGCTAGGGCTTTTAACCATAAATATGGAGATCTTTTTGTAGTACCGGAAGGTAAATATGATGAACGAGTCATGATAGTGCCCGGTACCGATGGCCGAAAAATGAGCAAGAGCTACAATAACTTCATAAACATATTCTTAGATGAAAAGCTATTGAAGAAACAAGTCATGAGCATAGTAACGGACAGTCTTGGACTTGATGAACCTAAAGATCCAGATACATGCAATGTTTATGGTCTTTACAAACTTGTTGCTGAAGCCGATCAGGTAAAGGAAATGCGTAAGAATTATCAAGCTGGGGGCTATGGGTATGGCCACGCAAAAAAAGCATTGCTTGACGTTTTAATAGAAGGTTATGAAGGTCCTCGAGATGAGTTTAATCGTTGGATGAATGACAAAGGAGCATTGGACGCAAAGCTTGCGAGCGGTGCCGAAAAAGCACGATCAGTCGGTTCGGCTACGCTTGGCCGAGTTAGAAATGCTTTAGGGTACTGAATTAAGGTTTAAACTTTTCGTGCAAATCCGACTGATGGTTCGACAAGTCAACGCTTTCACCTTCAATAAAGATTGATGTTATATTATTCGTACCAATATCAAGGGCGTCACCCTCAGACATAAAGAATGTTGCCCTCTTTCCTGATTCGATCGTTCCATATTTATGATCAATCCCCATCAAAATAGCTGGTTGTAAAGTAATGGCCTGTATCGCCTTTTCATACTCCAAGCCATGGAAAACAGCGGTCCCGACTTGAAAGGGAAGGTTCCTACTGATCATTGCTTCCATGTCTCCACTTGTGGCGAAAGCAATATCAATACCCGCTTCTGTCAATTCGCTCGCCAAAGTGTAGGGCTGACTCACCGGATCATCAAGATGACTCGGTAGCTTATGCACCCTGTCAATAACAACCGCTATGTTGTTTTCTTTTAGCTCGGTGGTCACTAAGTGGGCCTCAGCCCCACCTAGGATGGTCATATTCTCTGCGCCAGAGGAACGATAAAACAAGGTAGCATCCACAATGTCTCTTGCCCAATTAGCTCGGATATAAAGGCGCTTTGTCCCGTTGAACAGACCGCGCATAGACTCGAATTTTAAATTTTTCTCTTTCTGATTCGAGTCTGCTGCATAGGCCCTTGCTTCTTGAAAAAAATGAACGATTTCCTCCTTCTTGTCTTTGTACTTGCTGTTTGATTTGGCTGAACCAGGTTCCGCCCACCAACCGCTGTACCTGTAGCTATTTGGCCAATTCAGAAACAGACCCTCATCAGCTCTTACTTTGGCATCCTGCCAATTATTTCCATTGAAATGCATGCAAGAAGAAGTCCCAGACAACACACCGCCTAATGGTGCAATTTGCCCCATCAAAACACCGTTCGTCCTTACAGTTGCTGTAACTTTTGACTCTGCATTAAAAGCGGGAAGTGTTCGCACATGTGGCGTAAGGTCGCCTGTTTCATCATAATCATGTGTAGCCCTGACTGCGCCAATTTCAACTAAACCAAGCCTGCTATCCATAACAATGAAGCCTGGATAGATATGTTTACCTTCTGCATCAATAATTGAATCATAATCGAGGACGTTTATTCTTGTTTTGTTGCCATCAGCTAAAAGTGTAATCTCATTTCCTTGAATGGCAAGAAGCGCGTTATCTATTCTCTCACCGTTACCAACATGTGCCGTTGCATATCGGATCAAGGTCTTTTTTCCCGCAGATTCCTGGCAGAATAAAGCCAGGGGAAGCAGTGAAAGAACAAGAAACGTGATTTGTGCTTTTCTTATCATTGTTGGGTGTAATCGTCAAGTAATGTGTCACAATGCATATGCTTCTCATCTTGGTGCTTTGGCTTTTTCTTCTTTTCAGATTTATCCAAAATCATTGCGCTTATCAATCGCGATCGTTCCGCCTTTATCCTTTCGGCCAATTCAGCCTCTTTGTTTCGATCGAAATACAACTGCCCCTCAATAAAGGTTTTATCAACTTGCGAATAAACGCTCAGCGGATTGTCGGTCCAGAGCACCAAATCCGCATCCTTTCCAACTTCAATACTTCCAGTGGTCGTGTCAAGATGCAGCATAATTGCTGGATTTATGGTGATTAGCTTTATGGCCTCTTCTTCTGATAAACCACCATATTTCATGGTTTTTGCAGCCTCCTGATTTAGCCTACGACCCATTTCGGCATCATCGGAATTAATAGCCGTTACAATTCCTGCATTGGTCAGCATCGCGGCATTATATGGTATAGCATCATTTACCTCAAATTTATATGCCCACCAATCTGAAAACGTTGATGCCATAGCCCCGTGTGCTTTCAATTCTTCACTTACCTTATATCCTTCTAATATGTGTGTGAAGGTGTTAATCCTGAATCCGAGGCTATCCGCCAAATTCATTAGCATCAAAATTTCTGATTGTACGTAACTATGGCAGCTTATATATCTATCGTCATTCAGAATTTCGGTTAGAGCATCTAGTTGTAGGTCTCTTCGTACTATAGAGCCGTTGACCATGTTTCCCGGAGCGTACTCGTGTGCTCTCACGAAAGCGTCGCCTATGCTCTGCTCTACCCCCATTCTCGTTAATGGAAATCTATTTCCCGTATTAGTTCGATTCGATCGCTTTACGTTTTCTCCTAAAGCGAACTTGATGAATTTTGGAGCATTATCTATCAACATTTCATTAGCGCTACTACCCCACTTCAATTTAATCAAAGCACTTTGTCCGCCAATCGGGTTGGCAGACCCATGCAAGAGCTGTGCGGAGGTTACGCCTCCAGCCAACTGTCTATAGATATTGATGTTCCAAGGGTCAACAGCATCACTAATCCTGACTTCTGAAGAAGATGCTCGAGCCCATTCATTAACACCCCCGCGAATACCAATATGACTGTGCTCATCAATAATACCAGGGGTCAAATGCCGGCCGTTTGCGTTGATTCGCTTTACATCACTAGGAAACAATATGTCCTTTCCAATCTGCTTAATCTTTCCATCAACCACATACACATCGCCACGATCGATAATTCCCGTGTCTGCTGCAGTCCAAATCACCGCATTGGTAATCACAAAGGTTTTTGAATCACTAATTGAATCCCATCCGTAAGCACCATTCGGATACCAAATCGCTGGAATGATCAATGAGTCCAACTCTCTTGTGTCACTTTTTTCTTCCTTTTCTCCAAATTTTCTGTCCTTTATCGCAGCCCATTCCACCCAGTTTCCATTAACATCTACTCCGCGCCCGTCCCATACACCGCCTTCAAAGCTTACTTTGCCAGATAAAGAATAAAGCAATTCCCCCTTGCTCTCTTCTGTAGGTTCGGTCGTTATCAGGAGGCTTAATAGATCGTCATTTCGTGAAATATCTACTTTTAATTTAAGGTCATCTTCTACCTTGCTGATTGTAGCTTTCGGTCCTTTTTCAGTGACACTTTTTACTTCTACAGTATAATCTACTTTTTCAATAACGAGATTGTATTTGCCAACCATCCCTTCTTCTAGCGCTCCACTTCTATAGGCGTTTTCACCTTTGGTCCAATGATCAAGTACTAGAAAATCTTTCTGATCAATGGTGGTATTTGTGATGATGAAATTTGCCCATTTACCTTGACTTAACGTTCCGCATTTTGCTGAAATACCTAAAAGGGAGGCTGGTGTTTCCGTCAAGGCGCGTAAGGCGTTTGCGTGACTGACTCCTGACTCAATCGTTTTTCTAAGATTGGACAAAAACTCCTTACCACTCGCAACAGTGTCTCTACTAAAACAAATCGAATTTCCGTTTTCAGATAAAAAATAAGCATTGAAAGGAGCTGCTTCCCAGTGTTTTAATTCTGCTAAGGAAACCATGCGGGCCAAGTAAGGATCTTTTACATCAAGTGCCTTGGGGTAACTCAAGGGCAGAATAAATGTTGCGGATTGCTTTAGCTCATCCAAAACCAAGTATTCATTACCTGTGGCAACCATAAAAAATGGTCTATCGAATTCCGATGAAATATCTTGGACATTTCGAGCAGACAGTGCATGGTTTAGTTCAAATATTTGCGGCTCATTCAATGTTTTGTTAATTGCATCTAATGACGGATTGTACTCCGGTCCATTGTCCGAAAAACTCGAATACCACTGGGCGTCATATAGCGTTTGCCTGATTAAGGCGATTGCCCCAATGTGTGAAGAAGGGTAGTCATTAGGGCTCGTTCCTTTCGAAAAACTGTAATGCTGTGTTGCTCTGCTCTTAAGGACTGCCTCATTCGGCTTTGACTGACCTAAAAACAAAAGTGTCGAAGAGCCTCGCATAATTCCATCTCGATGATGCAAATTCAACACCCCAAAACCACTCTTCAACCAATCTTGCTCCTTTTTCTTATTTAAAGGGACAGTTGGTTCGTAATTGTATTCGGGATGAATGGCTGGGTTCCAATTAGCAGCTGGTTTTGAATCAGGCATTTTCCCTTTTTTCTGAGTCTTTTTCTCCACATTCAACCCGCTGTAGATGTCTATAAACGAAGGATAAATCGTTTTTCCAGAACAGTCTTGTTCTATGGCGTTGATCGGAACTTTACCAGAAGTGGTAACAGAAACCACCTTTCCATCCTGAACCAATAATGTCGCCTTTTCCATTCTGACATCAGCGGAAACATAAACAGTAGCATTCGTGAAGGCATGAGACGCTTGGCGCGGATCGCTTACTCCATTTATAGGGAAGGTTTCCTGTGACTTTAGTCCCTGCAGGCTGGAAAGGACAAAACATATAATAATCCAATTCTTCATTCGCAGTGCCAAATGTATATCCCACACTTACTTCAAACCACTGATTCAAACAGAAGATTGTCACAATTGTTAGTTAGCCACTTTCTATGCTATAACTTTGAGCAAAATTTGAATCATGCTTACTGGCTTAACTCACATACACAGCAGCTTTCGCTACTTGGTTTTATTATTCATAGTCCTCACCATCATGGACTCTGTCATTGGCATGACCAGTGGCAAATCATATTCAAAGTCGAGTAAACTTTTCGCACTGCTTGGACTCATTTTTTCTCATGTCCAGTTATTGGTTGGTTTGATACTTTATTTCATTGGAGATAAAGGTCTAAAGATCATTACCTCAGTAGATGGTTTTATGTCTATAGCCAGTACTCGCTTTTTTGCGGTGGAACACATAAGCATGATGATTATTGCTATTGCGTTGATCACCGCAGGCTACAGCAAGGCAAAGAGACTTGAAGAAAGTGCGCGCAAGTATAAGACACAGCTCATTTTTTATGGCATTGGTTTGGTGCTGATATTCGTTATGATTCCTTGGCCATTCATGAAGGACTTTGGTTCATGGATGTAAAACCGGAGAAACGAAATTCGGACGATCCGATTAGAGCGGTAATTGTTGGTTTGGCCCATCGAGAACAATCGATGGAAAAATTGGAAGATTATCTGGAAGAACTGGAATTTTTAGCCCGAACGGCTGGAATTCAAACAGTAAAAGTTTTTACCCAAAACCTAGACGCCCCAAATCCACAAACATTTATTGGAAGCGGAAAAGTGAATGAAGTAAGTGCCTTTGCCAAGGACAATGAAATTGACTACATCATTTTTGATGATGAACTAAGTCCTTCGCAGATGCGCAATCTTGAAAAGGAGATGAAGCGCAAAATCTTTGACCGAAATCTTCTTATTCTGGACATCTTTTACATGCGCGCTCAAACCTCTCAGGCCAAAACCCAGGTAGAACTTGCGCGATACGAATACTTGCTGCCGAGGCTGACCGGTCTTTGGACACACTTGGAAAGACAGAGAGGTGGAACAGGCACGCGGGGCGGTGCCGGTGAAAAAGAGATTGAGACAGATAGGCGTATTGTTCGCAATAAGATTACACTACTAAAACAGAAGCTTGTAAAGATTGACAAGCAAATGAACCTCCAACGCAAGAACAGGGTCAGTATGATTCGTGTTGCACTGGTAGGTTATACTAATGTTGGCAAGTCCACGATAATGAACATTGTTTCAAAAAGTGATGTCTTTGCCGAAAATAAGTTGTTCGCAACGTTAGATACCACGGTGCGGAAAGTTGTCGTTAAAAACTTGCCTTTTTTGATGGCAGACACCGTTGGCTTTATTCGAAAACTACCCCATCAACTGGTCGAGTCCTTCAAATCTACGCTAGATGAAACGCGAGAATCTGACTTGCTTATTCATGTAGTTGACATTTCACACCCTCAGTTTGAAGACCACATAAAAACGGTAGAAAGCACCTTAGCAGAAATTGGAGCGGCAGACAAACCCACCATCTTGGTTTTTAATAAGATTGATCAATTTCCTGAACCACCAGAAGAGGAGTGGAAATGGGATGGTGAAATTCACCCAGCCATGAAAATGGCAGATTTGGAAAAATCGTGGATGGCGCATCAAGATCATCAGACCATCTTCATTTCAGCGAAAAAGAAAATCAATGTGGATAAACTTAGAGAACTTCTCTACGAAAAAGTAAAAGAGCTTCACATTAAGCGCTATCCCTACAACAACTTTTTATATGAGTTGCCTGAAGATCAGGACTGATTACTAAGCTGCCTTCTTCATGTCATTAATCACATTGACCGCTTCGTTCAACTGAACGTCCTTCTTAAGCTTCTTTAGCCACTTCTCATTGAGGTCAACCTTAATGGTGTCTTGAGATATTTCTTCTAAATCAACCGATATGTTGGTGATTTCCAATGATTCGATTGGCTTCAATAGATCTTTAAATTCTTTGTCTCTCGCGTCAATCTCGTCTTTTTCCTTCACAAATGCTTCATAGTTCAAGGTAATCTCAGTGTCTTCTGATTGTTCCTTCATTTGCTTAGCATTGATATCGACTTGCTTGAGCACCTGATTTTTAGCAATTCGCTCTTCACTCGCTTTTATGATTTGCTTCTCATTATATGGAGCCTTCCATTCAGTATAACTCGCTTGTGGAATTTCATCCCACTCCATCACAAAGTCTTGCTCTTGCTCACCCATATCAAATAGACTAAATCGATCTGGCATAGAGATATCGGATGTAACTCCTTTAAGTTGAGTCGCACCACCATTTACTCTGTAAAACTTTTGAGTCGTGATTTTTACTGATCCCATTGGCTTCATGTCACTATAGTTAGATGTCAGCATCCGATCCAAATCAATGAAGCGCTGCACCGTTCCTTTGCCAAAACTGGCTTTGGAACCCATGATAATCCCCCTATCATAATCTTGCACAGCAGCAGCAAAGATCTCAGATGCCGAAGCACTAAAGTGGTTTTGAAGAACCACCAGTGGGCCATCATAAACAACTCCCGGCTTTCGATCAATCATTACTTCTGGCTTAGAATAGCGCGCTTTAACCTGAACAACGGGACCCGACTCAATGAAGTGACCTGTCATTTCAATAGCATCTCGGAGCGAACCACCACCATTGCCTCTTAAATCAACAATGACTCCATCAATGTTCTCTGCTTTCAATTTCTGTAACTCCAATTTCACATCTGCTGCTGCAGCTCTGCCACCAGTACGATTAAAGTCAGCATAAAATTTAGGTAAATTAATATACCCCACTCTCGCCCCTGTCTCATTCTGAATAATAGCTGATTTTGCATATGTCTCTGCTAAAACCACTACATCTCTCACAATCGCGATTTCCTGAATTGCACCCGACAATTTTTTAACGGTTAAACGAACTTTTGTACCCTTTTTTCCTCTGATTAGTTTAACCGCATCATCCAATCTCATATCAGTAATTGATACCGCTTCCCCCTTCTCCTGAGCTACTTTTGTGATGATATCTTTCCCCTCAAGCTCACCTTGACGGTAAGAGGCGCTGCCTGGCACAATTCGAATTACGGTAATATCGCCATCTTTCTCTTGCAGCTGAGCGCCAATTCCTTCTAATTGTCCACTCATGCTGATATCAAAATTCTCTTTTTTCTTCGGAGCGAAATAGCCTGTGTGAGGACCGAAAACATTCATCAAAGAGTTGACATAAACTTCCATTTGATCACTCTGCTCCCACTTTGTCATGCGTTCAAAAAACCTGCTATTACTTTTTAAGACTTTTCCCCTTGCCTTCACCTCCATTTCTTCAAATGTCTTGATGGTTGCGGTGTCAGATTCTTCCTTGGCCTTGTTTTGGCTTTCCTCCATTTCAGCAATTCTGGTTAGAGTTTGATACTTCAAAATCTTTCTCCAATGGTTCTTCAACTCTTCACGGGTAGAGGCGAAATCACGCCTTTCTTGGTCTAACTCCAAAGACTCATTTTTTGAAAAATCAAATGGTGTACTTAAAATTTCCTCATAGTAACCTTGCGCCTCTTTCAGCCTGCCCTGGAGGACGTCCCAGCTTTTATCAAATAGCGTGAAATCAGAAGAATTGATCTGATCATCGATTTGTTTTTCATAAGCCCTTAACGACTCAACATCCTGCTTTAGAAGAAATCTTTTTGAAAAATCTAAGCGTTCCAAATACAAATTGAAGGCCCCTTGACTAAACTCATCATCAATAGATTTGGGTTCAAAATGACTCGATTGTATACTCTCCAATAGCACCCCGAGAAGCACCTTATTCTTGGTAGGCTCCTCCCCCGAGGGCGCATCAGATGGCCCAACTTCACTGATTATATACGAACTGAGAAGTATCGCAACCGCGGTGGATGCCAAAAACTGAATTCCTCTAGACTTCATTGTGTATTTTAAACTAGCATCTCAATAACAAACAAGTTTTAATGCCCTTTGTTATCAAATGTAACATTGGCACCTATATTTTTAGCCTCAACTTTCTAAAAAGAACCTAATGAAGAGATTCTACACAAGACTTATATCCACTGCAATTATTTTATCTATCACTGCTTCTGTGTCAAGAGCTCAGGACGAAGCTCCCATTCTGAAACTACAAACTGGGAACTACAACTTGACCGCTGAAACTAGCGCACAATCTTTAAAGTCTAGTATCGAAACATGGCCTGAGTTTGTTGGGCAGCGATTCGGAATCATCAGTTTGGAAAACTACCCAACAACGGAAGAGTGGGAAAACCTTGCTGAATCTGGAGTCCATAAATTAGAATATCTACCCAAGAGAAGTTTCAGCGTCAGCATTTCTCAAAACGCGGATTTAACAATGCTTTCGGAATTTGGAGATTTATGGTCACTATCATATTCGAACGAATTCAAGTCTGAACTAAATGTTTCAGCACCTCCTTCGCGAGCAAGAGTAGAAGACCTGATCATCATAAATGTACATCCATTTTCATCGATAAGCCCAAAATCGGTTTGGTCAAACCTTAGTGATTTAAATGCCGAACTTATTGAAATTGAAGAAGGTCTTGGATACTTGACGATTGCTATCGATCCGATGAACTTTAGCGAAATCATTGTTTTGCCATTTGTGAAGTGGATAGACTGGATTTACGATGCGGGCGCTCCTGAAAACTATACGGGACGGACATCGCACAGGGTGAACTATATCTCTGGTGACAATAACAACGGCATAGACTATGACGGATCTGGGATTAATGTGGCCTTGCAAGATGACGGATCAATTGGGCCTCATATAGATCACGAAGGAAGGATTGTAGAGCAATTTTGGCAAGCAAGTTTGGGGGATCACGGAGACCATGTAGGAGGAACAATTAATGGAGCAGGAAACCTGAACCCATACCACGAAGGTCAAGCCAAAGGATCCGACTTATATGTATACAAGGCAGCTCCTGAATACCAAGCATACGATAGTATGAGCCTGCACTATTATTCCAAAGGAATTGTAATTACGTCAACCTCATATAGTAATGGTTGTAATGCTGGATATACAGCACTTGCTCGCCAAATGGATCAGCAGGTTTATGATTACGAAAGTCTCGTACATGTTTTTTCGGCTGGAAACAGCGGAACAAGTAATTGTGGATATGGCGCTGGGAATACTTGGGGAAACATTACTGGCGGTCATAAAATCGGAAAGAATGTAATTACTGTTGCCAACCTTACTGAAACCGATTTGGTCGCTACATCAAGCAGCAGAGGCCCATCTGAAGATGGTAGAATTAAGCCTGACATTAGCGCAAAAGGCACTTCTGTAACATCTACATTGGATGGCAACAACTATGGCGTCAAAACTGGAACTTCCATGTCATGCCCAGGAGTATCAGGAACCTTGGCTGTTTTGTACGAGGCCTTTGAGGATCAACAGGGAAACTTGCCGCCTTCTGGTTTGATGAAAGCCATAGTATTGAATACTGCTGAGGATTTAGGCAATACTGGGCCTGACTACATATATGGCTGGGGTCGAATCAATGCAAGAAAGGCCTATGACGTGATAGAAAACTCATCCTTCACCTCTGGGAGTCTTTCAGATGGAGACAGCACCGAGTTTACATTGATAGTTCCTCCTGGAATGAGCAGTGCCAGATTCATGTTATACTGGACAGATCCAGAAGCAGCCGTGAATGCTTCAACGGTTCTTATTAATGACCTTGACTTAACTATTACGGATCCTAACTCAAATGAGACTCTTCCATACTTGTTAAACCCTGCTCCCAATGCCACCACTCTTAACGCACCTGCCTCTCCGGGCGTAGACGACCTAAATAACGCAGAGCAAGTGGAGTTCTTCACACCTACTTCAGGTAACTATTTGGTTAAGGTAAAAGGGACAAATGTTCCTGATGGCCCGCAGGAGTTTTATGTGGTCTATTGGTTTGAAGCTGAAGAATTGACCTTAACTTACCCTATCGGTGGGGAATCACTGGTTCCGTTTACCTCGGAAAAAATACGTTGGGATTCACCGTATACTTCAGGCACCGTGAAAATTGAATACAGCGGAAATGGCGGTTCTTCTTGGAATACCATTGTCAACAGTGTGTCTGCTAGTCAAGGCTTTCACAATTGGACTGTTCCAAATCTGGCAACTGGAAATGTCCAGCTTAGACTTACATATGGCTCTGAAATAATTGAATCTGATGAATTCAGTGTTATTCGAACCCCAACTAACTTAGTTGTGGAGTATTCATGCCCTGACTCAATTGGCCTTTCATGGAATTCAGTTTTCAATGCTAGCGAATATGATGTCTACTCCTTAGGCACTAAATACATGGAAGAAATTGGAACAACAACTGAAACTGAGTTCGTGGATTACTTATCTAACCCGATGAGTGATAAGGTTTGGTATAGTGTTTCTTCATTAGGTGACAATAATGCTGAGGGAAAACGAATGGTGGCTGTTCAAAAATCACCTGGTATTTTTAATTGTGTTGTAAACGATGACGCAGGGTTGGCTGAAATCTCGCCTGCAAGCAGCACAATCTTTGGTTGCCACGGTGACAGCTTAACCGTTTCGTTTACAGTTAAAAATGATGGTCTCAATGCGCTTACTGGTTTTGATGTGACCCTTACTTCAAACAGTGGACAAATAATAAACGAGTCATTCATTCAAAGCGTAAGCAGCGGATCAACACATGACTTTACTTTTAACACTAAAATGGCATTGGGTGCCGGAAACAATACTGTTCAAATCGTTATTGACGCAGCTAATGATGGGAATACCTTCAATGACACCATCACAGCTATTTACCCGTTTGAAGATTCGGAAACATTGAGTGTGCTCTGGAGTGAGGATTTCGAGTCTTTTGATTTATGTGCTACAACCTCGGATTGCGGCAGCACAGTTTGTCCTTTAGAAAACGACTGGGTAAATGAACCAAATGGAATGGTTGATGAATCGGATTGGAGAACAAACTCAGGCGACACACCTTCTGATTTTACTGGCCCAGGCGAAGATCATACATTAGAAAACTCATCCGGCAAGTATCTTTACTTAGAGCCAAGTGGAGGTTGTACTTTCCAAACTGCAATGTTAACCTCCCCTTGCATCGATTTGACACAAGCAACAGAGCCCGAATTAACTTTTTGGTATCATATGGAGGGCGCTGATATGGGAGACCTACATGTAGATATTTATGATGGATCACTTTGGATTGAAGACATCTTCTTAATTAGCGGAAATCAAGGAAACGATTGGGAACTGGCAGAAGTTTCTCTTACTCCGTTCGTAGGAAATATTGTAAACCTGAGGTTTAGAGGAGTAACAGGGTCAGATTATAGAAGTGATATATCAATAGACGATATCATGCTATCACACCCACCAATCGCCAACTTCACCTATGGCGTTGAAAATGATGGTTTTACAATTGATTTTACAGACTTAAGTTTATACGCAGATTCTATGTCCTTCGATCTTGGTGAAGGAACAATACTAGATACGGTACCAGCATCATTTACTTATGCTAATCAACAAGTGTATGCCGTGACTCAAATTGTTTCGAACCCCATCGCAATGGATACATTACTGCAGCTAATTACAACGTTGGATGTCGAAAATGTCACTGACCAACCAGTTACATTGTTTCCAAACCCTGCTGCGCAGTATGTTAGCTTGAATAATATTGGGGCATATGACTTACTCACAATTTTTGACTCAAAAGGTGCATTGGTAATGACCTTAAGCTTGTCCTCTGAGAATTCAAAAACCCTAGACCTATCCGGTTTTTCTAATGGGAATTACCTCTTCCAGTTTGATGATTCAAAAGCCGTTCAAATAGTTATTCAGAAGTAAATTATTGGCTTTTTTCTTGAGTAAATTGATTTTGGCAGCATGATTGCCAATCGCTTTATCTCTCAATAATTAAAAAAGTCATTTCTTTACCTCACCATAAATAACTATCACCATGAATTATTTTCTTGGCTTTATGTTTTTGATACTAATCGCGCCAAATACATTTGGTCAAAAGGCTGATGATGTTCGAGGCGTTTGGTTCAATCAAGATAAAACCGCGAAGGTCCAAATCTATAAGGCTGGCGATAAATACAATGGGAAGACCGTTTGGCTGAAAGAACCAATGAAGGATGGTGCCCCCAAACTTGACAATAAAAATGAAGATGAAGATTTAAGTGATCGGCCAATTATGGGATTAGTAATCTTAAAAGGCTTTGAGTTTGACGATGATGAATGGGAAGATGGAAGCATCTACGACCCAAAAAATGGAGAGACATATTCATGCGACATCACAAAAGAAGGCGACAAACCCAATGTTAGAGGTTATATTGGAATAGCACTAATCGGAAGAACTTCAATTTGGACAAAATCAGAATAACAATGAAAAAAACAATTATGACGCTGGTGGTTTTAACTGCCTTATCAATATCTGGCTGGACACAGAAAGTGACAGGAACAGCTAATATAATTAATGGAAAAGTGGTTTTTATTGAAGCCAATCCTATTACACAATACCGACACGTAGGCAGCGTAAAATGCGGTCTTATGTTCCCAGATGTCTTTGAAAAGATGATGGAGCACATGATGAAACAAGTCGAAAAGCAGTATCCAGATGTTGAATACGATGCCCTTATTTTTAGACCCGGAACTGGATTTTGCAAAGCAGACATAATCCAGTATTATAAAGACCCTAAAGCCAAGGAAAGAAAGCCAAAAAAGGGCGAAGAAATAAGTATTGACCCGAGCTATCAATTATCCGAATCGGCAGGCAGAGGCGGAATGAACTTATTTATCGAAAACAATCCAACCGCAGAACATCAGCTGCTTGGTAAGGTGGAAGTTCCTCAAAACTTTAGAAGTAGAGAGTATGGAGATCTTATAAAAGAAATGACTCGTGTTGCGAAAGACGCATACCCAGATGCGAACGGAATAGTCTTCACCTCAGGCACTGAAATGCGGAAGGCGAATGTCATAAAGGTGAAGTAATAACAACCTTTCCTTAAATATTACCGTCTACTATTCGTTGGGATTAAAGTATGATCAGCGAATCTACCATAGAAGGATGTCTGAAAGAGGACAGAAAGGCGCAAAAGAGGGTTTATGAAACCTACTTCCCTCTTATGTTAGCTATTGTCCGCAGATACATTAAAGATGAAGAAGAGGCACTTGATGTACTTAATCAGGGATTCATCAAAATCTTCAAAAAAATCGAACAGTATCATGTAGGAAACTCCTTTGAAGGTTGGTGTAAGCGCATCATCATCAACACCGCTCTAGATCACCTGCGATCAAATAAAAGGTATAAGGATGTTTTTTCTTTTGAGGCTATCATGCCAACCTATCAAGTGTATAATGATGGGTTGAACAATATGTCCATGCAGGAGCTGATGACTATTATTGACAGTGTGTCTCCGGTGAGCAAAGTGGTTTTTAACATGTTTGTGATTGATGGCTATAGTCATAAAGAAATTTCCCAAAACCTAAACATTTCAGTTGGCACATCAAAGTGGCATTTGAGTTCTGCACGAAAACAAATACAGGCAAAACTCAAAGTCATTTATCCAGATGTGCATCTAGCATATGGATAATCCTGAAAACAATATAGACAGCGCCTTTCGGGAAAGATTCAATGATGCGAAAGATCTTTCCTTAGATCCAAATACTACCTGGCACTCTGTGGAATCTGGCTTAGGTTCAGCTGCGTCTGCTGCGGTCACACAAAGCGTTGTAGGTTCAGCTGCTAGTAAAATAAGCCTCTTTAAGCTGGCGGCAGTATTTGTTGGGTCACTTTTGCTTGCTGGAGTAATGAAATCTGATCAAGATGTTACTTCTCAGAATTCAGGTTTCTCGGAGACCTTACATGCAAGCCTAACTTCCAAGATGACATCAAATAATGTTAAGTCCGATTTGGAATCAGAGCCTATTATTAACGCTGAATCAAAGTTTCCGCTTACAAGTGCAACCCCTTATCTTTCTATCGTTTCAAATAGCACTGGATCCAACGCTCCTATTGATCTTGAATCAAAAACAAATCTTACAGCGAATGCTATCGCTACAATTATTCCGGATAGTAATGATTCAGATTACGAACCTAAAATTGCGCTCAACATTGACAAAAACTTTATTGGGTTTAAGTCTTTTAATGCAATCGCTCGTGAAGCCGGTATTGAAAAACTTGAACTATTGGCACTAGACCAGGATAATACTTCTTCAATTGTAAATCCTGACATTGTCGAGCCTGAAATTGTGGCTTGGAATAATAACCATATGTGGTTTTTAAGAGCTGGTTTTCGAATTGGTTCGGGTGAATCAAATTCGTTTGAAATAGAATCAGAATGGAAAGCCAACCCATCTTTCTCATTTGGGTATGGCTTCACACTTACTGATCGGTCTTACATAACTGCTGAGCTTGGATGGTTAAAACGATCTGGTAATGGAATAGAAAGGACAAGGAGTGTTGATTTGAATCCATTAATTAATAGCCTTGCTATCACAATAGGCCAAGGCACCGATGACGATCTTATAATCCATGAAAGTCTAGTTGCTACGCGGATGGATTACATTCATTTTCCAGTTAATTACAATCATCTATTTGCTGAAAACTGGACATTCAGTGTTGGGGGATTTATGGACCTGTTAATTTCGGCAAAAAACGATGGCTATCTTGTGTATAACAACACTGAATATCAGGCATCTATTACTGGTAGGTCTGAACTGTCCAGCACTGAAGGGCTTAATAAGGTTCGTTTTGGCGCCATGCTTGGTGCGGAGAGAAAAATCTATCAGAATCTATCCGCGTATGGACAGCTAATGGTGCCGCTCAATTCAGCTATTGATTCTAAGTCTGATTATCGAATAATTGATGAAACCAATAGACTGGTCGATCTTAAGCTTGGAATTGCTTTCAGGATTTAGAAAGAAATAACTTTTCGCTTATTTCGCTTATTTCGCTTATTTCCAAAGTTCAAATTAGGGGACTTAAACCTCTTCTTTTTAATCTTAATTTTCTTGTTCTTATAAGACTTGGATTTTCTTCCCTTTCGAGTCTTAAACCTCTTTTTATCCTTATAGTTTTTTTTGAATTTCGCTTTATTCTGCTTGATGGGCTTATTAGTAATGGATGGAGTAAAGGAATGGGCCAGTGTTATCTGCGCGAATAGATAGGTATCATTACTCTCGCTACCGCCTCTTGGTTGGTTTTCTGTGTACCAATCTGGCTCTGGAACGTCCTCTAGTAATACACTTGGATTTGCAAATAGTGCAGCTAGTTTTCCGTTTCTCTTCTCAATTACATCGTTCGGATAAAAATAACCGCTTGCATCGTCCATATAGTCTGTTGAGGTCCAGTGATATTGGAAATCTAAGCCAATGGTATAATTACGATTCAACAGGTATGTTACACCACCACCAAGGGGGAACGTGAATCCAAGACGTCTATATGGATCGGGGCCACCTGGCATGCCCTGCCCTTCCGTTTGCATCGGTTTTAAAGCATACCATTCGCCATTTAGCTCACCTTTTGGATTAAAAAACATGAACCCCGCACCAGCTGATACATATGCCCCAAAACGGTTTCCATTGAAAATACTCGTTGATCTGGCACCTGCTAAGTGTATTGTCTTTGGTTTCAGCAGATAGAACTCGTATTTAGCATCTAGCTGAATAACTGGAGACTTAAAATTTAGATTCCTGTATTTCCTATTTACATAATTAGTCGTAGCATCATCTCCGCGCAATCTACTATAGGAAAACGAGCCGCGTATGGCATGAAACTTTCGCAAATAATAACGAATTCCGCCAGTTAGCGAATAACGGGTTTGCATGGGCTCAACATCATAAATAAAAGGCTTTCCGGGACCGTCCTGTCCGCCCAAATCACCTAGGAATGAAGTTGCGCCTAGACCCAACATAAACTCCATACGATTCTTCGTCCAGTCCGTAGCGCTATTGTCTAGTTTTGGGGTTTTATACATTTTAGCTCTCGCCCCTTTATTTTTCACCTTTGGTGTTTTTCCAAAAACGGCTTTTTGTTGACAAATAACCTGTGTCGAAAAAAAAAGCACCAAGAGGACAATATAGATATGTTTCAATCCTTTCATCATAGTAAGCAAAAGTACGGCTATTCATATATAGTCTATTATCGCTAGGAATATGCCCATTTACCGTCATAACAAATCGATTGCCATTAAGTTAATAATCAAGTTGTCATTTCTAACGGTTTTCGTATTGCAAGTGGTCGATTCGAAAGCTTATTCCCAGAAAGAAAATGGTTCAGAATTTCTAATCTCGCTCGAAAACTCAAACAAGCTTATTTAATTAGGTCAATACGATCACGCTAAAAGTATTCTCGATTCTTTAGCCTTAGCGATTGAAACTCGAAGCGATTCGACTTCCACTTCATTCTCCTTTAAACTTGCAAACAAATACAACTCTATACGCGACTTTGAGTCAGCTTCTAAAGTCCTTGAAACGCTAGTTTCAGCATCTGAACTAACAAATGATAGTATCAGTGTTGCCCAAGGTCTATACAGCCTGGGAATAAGTTACAAAAACTAGGGTTAATTGCAGCTTGATCGAGCAGATGAATGGCGAACTGTCAGTGCGCAGTAAGGTAGATGAAGGAAGTGCTTTTACAATCAAGCTTACCCTACCGATTGCTCACCAGTCTTAAGGGTTATTACCGTTATTTCTGGTAAAATCCCCATTCTTCCAGGATAGCCAAGATACCCAAAGCCCCGGTTTACATATAGGTGCTGTCTACCCTCAGAGTATAAATCTGCCCACTCAGGATAAAAGTATTTCACTGGACTCCATTTTATTGAGCCCACCTCGATTCCAAATTGAAATCCGTGAGTATGGCCAGAAAACATTAAGTCGATGTCAGAAAAATCTGGCAAGACTTGGTCTTTCCAATGACTAGGGTCGTGAGATAATAAAAGTTTAGTCAGCCCAGGGTCTAACCCTTCATTAGCTTTTGATAAATCTCCATATTTTGGAAACCTACCTTTAGCACCCCAGTTTTGTATACCCAAAACAGCGATGGAATCTTCTCCGATTGTTATTTTACGATGCTCATCTATTAATAAATCCCAGCCCATTTCCTTTTGAATATCCATCAGGCTCTGTAGGTTGTTCTTCTTCTCTTCTGGACTACTCCAAATCACATAGTCTCCATAATCATGATTGCCAAGAACACTTTTAACGCCATGTTTAGCTTCTAGCGTTGAGAAAAGGCTTTTCCAATCGTTCAATTCCTCTGCTTTATTATTGACTAAATCGCCAGTAAAAAAAATAATGTCCGAGTTTTCAGCGTTTATCATTTCCACGCCTCGAGCAACGGCTTTCTTATTCCAAAATGAGCCCGCATGTATGTCCGAAATTTGGGTTATTGTAAATCCATCAAATGATTTAGGAAGGTCTGGTAAATTGACCGTTCTTCTTAAAACCCGATAATCATGGGCTCCACTTAACACCCCCCAACCCATACCAATGATAGGCAGTGCCGCTGTAACAGCTCCAGCCTGTGATATAAATTCACTACGCGAAATGCCACCATTTTTTACTGACTCTAAACCCGATTCGGGGTTAATGCTAGTCCAAACAAACTGCAGCGACCTTCTTACATCGTCAATGAGCAGCCAAATCGCAAATAGCAGCTTACCAATCATGTTTGCGGAACCAATTGTAACTATCATCATTAAAATGGGCCTAGTGGATTGATGCTTTGAAAGCGGTTCGTAGAGAATAAATCCTGCAATAGTAAAAATGGTCAACCCCCAAAATATCCACTTAATGATCCTTTGCCCTAATTCAGGCAAGGGCGATATGGCAACTTTAAGTCCTTGATAAGCATAAAAGTCTATGCCCAGCAACACTACGGAAACCACAAAAAACATGATTGATCTTTGCATAAGCTTTTAGAAACAAAAAAACCCCGAGTAAGTTCGGGGTTCTTAGAGGTCTCGAGCGGATTCGAACCGCTGTACATGGTTTTGCAGACCACTGCCTAACCACTCGGCCACGAGACCTTTATTAAGGTGCGAATGTAATTATTTATTCATCCCACTATCCATATCAATGGATACGGAAACTTGCTTTAGGTCATATATCACGGGTGCATTTAACTTGTGGACTTTAACAGTCAATTTATGAGGTCTTTTAATTCGTCTCTGTACCTCAAAACCAATATTATAAGCCACTTTTTCTATCAAATTACACCTGATTTTCATTTGTTCTGAGGCGACTTCCATCAGCATAACATAGTCAACAGCATCGTCAATCTTATCAGATACAACCTCCACATCAAAACTCGTATCTACATGAATATCCACCTCAAACTCACCTCCTGTTTTTGATTCAAGTGGATGGCAACCATGAAAGGCGAAGAATTTCAGGCCTTCAACCGAAACTCTAGCCATTTGTGTGCTTTTCTAAACCTATCTGCAGGCGCCTTAATGACTCTTCTTTTCCAATAAAACTCATAATCTCAAACATTCCTGGCCCTGAGCCTCGTCCTGTTATTAGCACCCTGAGTATTGGCATTGCCGCGCCCATTCCATATGAGTTTTCTTCTAAAAACGATGTAAAGCGATTGTGTAATATCTCAGCTTCGAACTCAACATCATTAAAAACCTGAATCATACCCTCAACAATGACTGGTGTGTTATCCTTCCACTTCTTTTTGATGATTTTTTCTTCGTATTCCGTTGGCCTTTCCAGTAAATACCTGCCGTCTATCATTTCATCAACAAAAGAGGCCCGATCCTTTACCAACTCAATGTACTCATGTACTTGCTCATCTCTAATTTCTAGTCCAATAGCCCGAAGCTTTTCTGTTAAAGCATCTTTTAACTCTCCATCTGTTTTAGTTCTAAGATACTGTTGATTATACCA
>Ga0257120_1000331_pt1 | contig 36105 bp, 41 predicted proteins | sample SI106_10metaG_FD_190153 | JGI IMG/M metagenome (GOLD analysis project Ga0257120, IMG submission 190153) | Marine microbial communities from Saanich Inlet, British Columbia, Canada - SI106_10 | ecosystem: Environmental > Aquatic > Marine > Inlet | place: Canada: British Columbia | collected...
GCTGGAGCAATTCCTTTAATATAATCTACTTTGGGTTTATGAAGTTTTCCGAGAAATTGTCTAGCATAGGATGATAAACTTTCTACATATCTTCTTTGTCCTTCCGCATAGAGGGTGTCAAAGGCTAGTGAAGATTTTCCAGATCCGGATAAGCCGGTTATAACTACTAATTTATTTCTTGGGATTACTACATTAATATTTTTTAAATTATGGAGTCTAGCTCCTTTTATAATGATGTTTTCCTTAGGATTTACAGTTGACAAATTTGTCTTCATAAATTTTTAATGCAAACTATAAAAATAATGAATTTTAAATCTTTCTAAAAATGAATTGAATTATAATTTATTATAATTTTAAAATTCTATTTAATTTTTTTTATATTTGAAAGTAATAATATTTAAAATACATTTATAAAAAAAATTACTTTTTTAAAATTTAACAGTTTAAATAATAGAAAAACAGCTTGTTTTTCAAAAAAAGTAATTTTATTATGTATTCAAATTCTACCCAAGATAGTGTTCTAGTTTCAAACTACATTCGAGGATGTGAAGCTAGCCTAGAAATCTTAATAAAGAAACACAAACAAAGACTTTATAGCTTCATTTTCAGTAAAATTCAAGATAGAGATATAACTGAAGATATTTTTCAAGATACATTTATAAAAGTCATTAGAACATTAAAGCGTGGTAACTATAACGAACAAGGTAAATTTCTGCCATGGGTTATGAGAATTTCACATAATTTAATTATAGATTATTTTAGAAAGAGCAATAGAATGCGCCTTTTTAAAAATACTGATGAATTTGATATATTTTCTGTTATTAGTGATGGAAATCTTAATGCCGAAAAACAATTAATCAAAGAGCAAGTTCTTTCTGATGTAAAAGAGTTAGTTAAAGAACTCCCCCAAGAACAGAGGGAAGTTCTAGAGATGAGAATATACAAAGACATGAGTTTTAAAGAGATTAGTGAAAATACAGGCGTAAGTATCAATACTGCTTTAGGTAGAATGAGGTATGCATTAATTAACTTAAGAAAAATTATAGAAAAAAATAAAATAATTTTAATTTATTAACAATAAAAGTAAATCAGTTTCGTTTTATATTTAAATTATTTAATATAATACTGTATGAAGCAAATTTACTCTGAAAAGTCTTCTGAATCTTGGAAGCAACCCAAAAAAGAAACAGTTCAATATTTGATTAATTTTTCCAAATCACTATCATTTGTAAAGACCAAATCAAATTTTAACATTGAATTGAATTTGAATTAAGAATGAAAAAACCTTAACATTAGTTAAGGTTTTTTTTATTTTAAATTTTTTCTAAAATATTCTTTAATAACAGATTTCCTTCCTATGGTGTTTGTAATGATATCTTTATCTAGGTCCCATGCTCTCGCTGGTGAATATTCTCTTCCGTACCAAATAATTTGTAGGTGGAGATCATTCCATAATTCTTTTGGGAATAACCTTTTTGCATCTTTTTCTGTCTGAATTACATTTTTACCATTTGTTAAATTCCAACGATACATTAATCGATGAATATGGGTATCTACAGGGAATGCAGGAATATCAAAAGCCTGGCTCATTACCACACTAGCTGTTTTATGACCAACTGCGGGTAATTCCTCTAATTCATTAAAAGTCTTAGGAACTTGGCCATTATGTTTTTCAATCAAAATTTTTGATAATCCATGGATTCCTTTAGATTTCATTGGAGATAAACCGCATGGGCGTATTATATTTTTTATTTCTTCGACAGTCAATTTTATCATGTCAAATGGATTGTCTGCTTTAGAAAATAATAAAGGTGTAATTTTATTTACTCGAACATCAGTGCATTGAGCAGATAAAAGAACAGCTACTAGTAACGTATAAGGATCTTTATGATCAAGAGGTATGGGAATTTTTGGATATGTCTTTTGTAATGTTTCTATTACAAATTGAACTTTTTGAGCCTTATTCATTTATTTATGATTAGGAAATTGATTTTACACAAAGTTACAAAGTAGCTTTTATAATTTTCCAATACTTTAGTATATTTGAATGACAAAAAAATAATTTAATGAATACTCTATCAATAGGAGAAAAAGCTCCGAATTTTGAAATTAAAGACAATCAAGGAATCGTGAGAAAATTAAGTGATTATAGTGGTAAAAAACTAGTCATTTTCTTTTACCCTAAAGCAAGCACACCAGGCTGTACAGCTGAAGCTTGTAATTTAAGAGATCACTATCAAACCTTTCAAGCAAAAGGTTATGAAATTTTAGGGGTAAGTGCAGATTCTGAAAAAAGACAGCAAAATTTTGTAAACAAATATGATTTACCATTTCCTTTGTTAGCAGACGAAGAACATATAGTTATCAATGGTTTTGGTGTTTGGGGACCAAAAAAATTTATGGGACGTGAATATGATGGAATTCACAGAACTACTTTTGTTATAGATGCTAATGGAGTAATTGAAAATGTAATTTCAAAAGTAAAAACAAAAGATCATGCCGCGCAAATTATATAATCCTATTCTAGGGAAACAACGTACTTAGAAATTAAAATTTTATTCCTAATTTAAAATTTAGAATTCTACCAGACAAATAATTTGGGACACCAAATTGATTTTTAGTTGCTACATCTCTTACCCAAGTATTAGTAATAGAATTAAGTATGTCAAACATGTTGAACAATTCTAGGCCGGCAGTTAATTCTTTAAACTGGCTCAGAAAACCAGTAGAAAACCTCTTATTTGCATCTGTAAATACATATAGCACCCCTAAATCTGCTCTCCTATAGTCTCGTAACCTATTTTGGTAGTTATATGGATTAGAGTAGGCTGGGGCTCCACCTGGAACACCTGAATTATACACTAAATTTAAATATGCTTTTAGGTCAGGTAAATTGGGCATGTAATCTTGAAACAAAATCCCTAATTTAAAACGTTGATCAGTAGGTCTTGATATATATCCTTGGTTATCAATATTTTCCTCTGTTTTTAAGATACCTAAACTAATCCAGCTCTCATTTCCTGCGACAAATTCACCGTTTAGTCTTACATCTAAACCTGTGGCATAAGCTTTTCCGTTATTGTTGGCTTGATATCGAATACGAACGTTGTCAACACTGTAAGGGTTTATATTAGATAAGTTTTTGTAATAAAATTCTGAGGTTAGTTTGAAAGGCCTATCCCATATTTTAAAACTATAATCACTACCTAAAACCAAATGAATAGATTTTTGAGCTTTCACGCTTGGCAAAATTTCTCCTTGAAAGTCTCTCAATTCTTTATAAAAAGGAGGTTGTGAATATACTCCTCCAGAAATTCTGAATAATATGTCTTTTTCCCATGCAGGTTTAATAGCTAGTTGCGCCCTAGGGCTAAAGATGAATTGTTTAACTATTGGATCTTCATTAGCATTAACAGACCAGTAATGACCTCTTAATCCAACATTCCACCATAATTTATGTTCTCCAATAAAACCTTTTTCACTATATTGAATAAAGCCTGAGAGCCTATTAGTTGTTAGATTGTTTTCAGCTCTAATATTTTGAAATGGTACAATGGGTCCAGTATAAGGAGTATAAGGTTGATCATTAATAAAATTTAAGTTTAATGGTCTAACAGAAAATCCAACAGAATCTATAATCTCCCATTCACGAATCCGATCTTTACTGTTTTCAGATTGATATTTAACTCCAAATTCTATTTGACTTTCATTTTTCTTGTATGATCCTCTTACCTGAATATTACTTATTAAAGCATCTAAATCATTTCTAGAGTGATTTAATTGTGATCCAATTCCCTCAGAAAAAGTTACCTCTCCAAATGATTCAGAGCCTATATTAGTCTCAACTTCACCTAAATTATATGAAGCTGCTATATCAAAATACTCCTCTTCTTGAGTATTAAATACACTAACGGTTGTTGTAAGTTTTAAATAATCATTTACCAAATAATCTGCACTTACAGCTCCAAAAGCTGTTAAGTATTGATCCTTTTCTTGTCCATCATAAAATACAATTAACTCTAGAGGGTCTGATACTGTACCAAAACGAGTTCTTCTAGTAACAGGTTGGTAATCATATTTGTTTGATGAGAAATTTCCTAAAAAATTAAAGGTAAGTTTTTTGTTTTGTTTGTATGACAAGAACCCTTGAACATCAGTAAAACGAGGCTTGAAGTTTGTTTCAATCTGTTTAGAATTAACAAATAAACTATTGTCTCTATATCGCACCCCTATTAGAGCACTTAATTTATTATCTAAAAAAACATCTTCAATAGTAATACTACCACCAAGTAAGCTTGCATTTAATGTTGCTGAGAATTCAGTTGGTTTTCTGTAGGTAATATCTAAAACAGACGATAGTTTATCTCCAAATTTTGCTTGAAATCCACCAGCAGAGAAATTAATATTTTGAACCATCGAGGAGTTTACAAAACTAAGCCCTTCTTGTTGTCCAGACCTAATTAAGAAAGGTCTGTATATCTCTATTCCATTTACATAAACTAAATTTTCATCAAAATTACCCCCTCTTACATTGTATTGGGTACTTAATTCATTATTGTTACTTACCCCTGGCAAGGTCATTAAAAGTGTTTCTATTCCGGAGTTTGCTCCAGGAATTCTTTTTATTTTTTTAGTATTTATGGTAGTAATCCCCTGAGCATCTTTTTTATCATTTTTAATAACCACTTCATCCAATAGTTCACCCTGAGACTGAAGAGTGGGTGAAAACCTTATGATTGTTCTTTTATTTATAAAAAATTCTTTTGAAAGAGATTTATAACCCACATGACTAAATTCTATAACAACTTTCTCATTTACTGGAACTCTTATTTCATAATATCCCTTATTGTTTGAGTAAACTCCAATAGTTCCGTAGTTAACAGATACATTTTTGATTGAATTATTTTGAGAATCTTTTATGAACCCTTTAATGATAGATGTTTTCTGAGCGAAAAGTATCGAAGGCATTATAAATAAGAGGAATAGTAAATTTTTCACTTAGTTGTTTTACTTTCTATAAAACGTAGATTGATAGGTATTAGTATTTCCAACGTTATCATAGACTACAAGTTTAAAGATATGTTTGCTGCCTACCAATTTTTTATCATTAAAATTATAAGATAATTTTTTTTTCTTGACATCATACTCCATTAATATCCATTCATTATCTATGTAGGCTTCATAAGATTTTATCCCTGATTCTGAATCTGAAATTTTAATTGTTAAATACTGTAATCGACTAGTCCAATCATTATCTTTAAAATTACAATTATATATTTTAGGATACTGGTTATCAATTAATAATGAATAATTACCTAAAGTTTTAGTTGTAGTATATATTTTATCTAATTTTTTTCTAGTGTTTTGGTAATAAGGATACTTTTTATTGTTAATGTTAGCTATGTAAATTTTATCTAATTCAGTCTTTTTATACATAGTACTATCAAAACTAATTGTAAAACTCTTATTTAGAGGAATTGTTGGTTTATGGATATTAACTTGTTTGTCATTAACTGAAAAGTTTAGATAAATATCTTCATAGAAAGTGTTTTTAGGAAACGCTATGGTTACTCCTTTTTTGGAAAATTTATGAAACTTATTTTTAACGATTTTGTAATTAGTAGTGTCTTGTTGCTGATAAACCAAAGATTCACTTCTTACTCCTATGATAGGGATTTTAATTGAAGAGGTATTCCCTATAAAATCTTTGACTATAATCTCCACTCTGTAATTTAATCCCTGCTTAATATCAATGATACCGTCATAAATTAGATCTTTGTAAATACTTAGCTTATTGGCGTTCTCTTTGAAGGTTTTTTGAATTCTATTTTTATAAGTTTTGTAATAAGGATAGTCTATCAGTAAATTTATGTATTTACTTTCAGCAAATGAAAATGTTTCTAGGTTATGGAAATAGTGTCTTTTTCCATTCACAAGCATTTCAATACTAAACACACCATTTTTATTAAATTCCTTACCTAATAAATCATAGACATTTAAGCCAAAACCTATTTTGCCTGAGGCACTAATTCTATTAGTTCTGTAAGCGTTTAATGAATCCCTTTTGATGCCTAGAGATTGTTTTTTAATGCTTCTATTGACTCTTGAGCCTATTTCGATTGGATAAACCATGATTCTTTTAATTTTTGGTGCTATTGAATCATTAACTTTTAAACCAAAAAACAAAGGGTTAATTATATGCTCGGTCTCAGTATCTCTAATTTCGTAGTGTAAATGTGGTGCAACAAATCCACCAGTTCTGCCAGAATAGGCGATGATGTCTCCTTTTTTTACAAAAATTTCACCATCCTCAGGATATATATTTCCAGTTTCATAACTTTCTTTTTCGTATTGAATATTTTTCACATATTTCTGAATACTTTTTTCAAACCTGCTTAGATGAGCATAAACAGATGTAAAGCCATTATTATGTCTAACATATAAGACTTTCCCATATCCCCATATAGCCACTTTTATTCTTGAAACATAGCCATCGGCAGTAGCATATACAGGTAGACCAACTCTTTTATTTGTTTTAATATCTATGCCCGCATGGAAGTGATTATTTCTTAATTCACCAAAGGTTCCTGATAGTTTTAGAGGAATATTTAGAGGGCTTCTAAAATAGTCTTTTGGGTACTTGTTTTGTGCTATAGTTGAAATACAAACAAGTAATACTAGGGTCAAAAAATAATTTTTCAAATTCTTAAAGTAATTTTTAACTAAATTAATAAAACTATTTAAATCAGTATTCAACTTATTTCTAATATTAAAGCGATTATTTATTAAAGTATCAAATAGTTGTTAAATATAAAACAGAATGCTAACTTTGTAGATATAGTTTTATAAATAGAAGTATAGATGAGTAACACTATAGAAGCGGTAAATTTATTAGAAATTAAGTTAAAAAACTTGCTTTCAAATTATGATTTTTTATTAAAAGAAAACGAATTACTCCTTCAAAATTCATCAAAGTTACAGCATCAACTTCTAGAAAATAAGCAATTATTAGAACAGCGAGAAGAACAATTTAAGTTGTTAAAAATTGCAAAGACTATAGAAGGCAGTGACAATAGTACAAGAGATACCAAATTTAAAATAAATGCTTTAATTCGAGAAATCGATAAATGTATCGTTCAATTGAACGAATAATAGTTTATTAGTATAGTGGAAAAATTAAAGATTAATTTAGTAATAGCAGGTAGATCTTATCCTTTGAGTGTTAACAGCAATATCGAAGAAGAGGGGATGAGAAAAGCAGCAGCTAATATTAATCAACTCATTAGCAAGTATGAAAAGAACTATGCAGTGAGTGACAAACAAGATGTTTTAGCTATGTGTGCTTTACAGTTTGCATCAAAATTAGAAATTTCTACCTTAGATACTGAAGAAACCAATACAGAAGCATTAGATAAAATTCATGAACTTACTAAGTTGGTAAGTGCTCATTTAGAATAAGTTCTCTTAAAATACAATAATATACTGCCTACATTAGTTATTTGTTTGATAAACTCAACACGAATCTATTATGAAGGACGAGTCTTAATTGCTAAAGCAAGCCTTAGATATTGAATCAATTTCATTATCAGGAGGATCCTTGATCAGTTAGTTAGTTCTATACATGTCATAATGGAGTTTATATAAACCTTACTAGTGTAGGTTTTTTTATACAACTAAATCAAAACTATGGACGACATGATAATTCCTGTTGTAGCAGGATTAGCAGGATTAATTTTAGGCTTAATAATTTCAAAAATTTCAGAGAAATCAAAGGCTAATAAAATTTTATCTGCTACTAAAAAAGAGAGTAATTCTCTAATAAAACAAGCTAAAGTAGAGGCAGAAGCTCTAAAGAAAGACAAAATATTACAAGCAAAGGAAAAATTTATAGAGTTAAAGTCTGAGCACGAAAAAGTAATATTAAATAGAGAAAAGAAAATTTCTGAGGTTGAAAAAAGAACCAGAGAAAAAGAATCTCAAATTCAGTCTCAAATGGATAAAACCAAAAGACTAAATACTTCTCTAGAGCACAAGGAGAAAGATTTAAATCATAAATTAGAGCATCTTGACAAAAAGGAAGATGAGGTTTCTAAATTACATATGAGACATGTAGATTTATTAGAGCAGATTTCCGGATTTTCTGCTGATGAAGCTAAAAAAGAATTAGTAAATTCTTTAAAAGATGAGGCCAAAACAGATGCAATGGGTTTTATCCAAAGCACTCTTGAGGAAGCTAAACTTACAGCAGAACAAGAAGCACGTAAAGTTGTGTTGAGTACAATTCAAAGAGTAGGAGTAGAACAGGCTGTAGAGAATTGTGTATCTGTGTTTAATTTGGAATCAGATGATGTTAAAGGGAGAATAATAGGTAGAGAAGGAAGAAATATAAGAGCCTTGGAGGCTGCAACTGGAGTTGAAATTATTGTAGATGATACTCCAGAAGCTATCATTTTATCTTGTTTTGATCCTGTAAGACGTGAAATAGCCAGATTATCTATGCATAAGTTAGTTACAGACGGAAGAATTCACCCAGCTAGAATTGAAGAAGTTGTAGCAAAAACTGAAAAACAAATAACCCAAGAAATAATTGAAGTAGGAAAACGCACTGTAATTGATCTAGGAATTCATGGATTACATCCAGAATTAATAAAGACGATTGGTAGAATGAAGTACAGATCATCTTATGGTCAAAACCTTCTCCAACACTCCAGAGAAGTTGCTAATTTGTGTGGTATTATGGCTTCAGAATTAGGTTTAAACCCAAAATTAGCAAAAAGAGCTGGATTACTTCATGATATCGGAAAAGTTCCAGATACAGAGAGTGAGCTACCACACGCGCTACTGGGAATGCAATGGGCAGAAAAATATGGCGAGAAACAAGATGTTTGCAATGCCATAGGAGCACACCATGATGAAATAGAAATGAAATCTCTTTTTGCACCAATTGTTCAGGTTTGTGACGCCATATCAGGTGCTAGGCCAGGAGCAAGAAGACAGGTTTTAGATTCTTACATTCAGCGATTAAAAGATTTAGAAGATATTGCTTTTGGATTTTCAGGTGTTCAAAAAGCGTATGCAATTCAGGCAGGTAGAGAGCTGCGTGTGATGGTAGAGAGTGGTAAAGTTAATGACACTAAAGCTGCTGAGTTATCATTTAGTATTAGTCAAAAAATACAAAATGACATGACCTATCCTGGTCAAGTAAAAGTAACAGTTATAAGAGAAACGAGAGCTGTTAATGTAGCTAAATAGCCATTAATAACTTATAAATAAAAATTCCACTTTTAAAGTTTTAAAAGTGGGATTTTTGTTATTTATGACTTCCTTGGGTGATATTTTTCTACTACTTTCTTTAAATAACTAGTGTCTAAGTGTACGTAGACTTCAGTAGTCGTAATGCTTTCATGACCCAGCATTTGCTGAATAGATCTTAAATCTGCTCCATTTTTCAAAAGATGTGTAGCAAAAGAATGTCTGAAAGTGTGAGGGCTAATTTTCTTATCTAGATTAATTTTTATGGCTAAGTTTTTCATAATTACAAACACCATTTGTCTGGTTAAAGATTTACCTCTTCTATTTAAAAATAAAATATCTTCATAATCTTTAACAATGGATATATGATTTCGATAGTGATTCATGTAGGACTCAATATATTTTTGAGCTCTAAAATGAATAGGAACAAAACGTTCTTTACTTCCTTTACCTACCACCTTGATAAACCCCTCATCAAAAAATAAATCAGATATTTTTAAAGTAATGATTTCACTAACTCTAAGACCACAGCTATACAAGGTTTCCAGAATAGCTTTATTTCTTTCCCCTTCAGGCTTACTTAAATCAACAGCTGTTATTAATTGATTAATTTCAGATTCTGATAATGTATCTGGAAGTTTTCTACCAATTTTTGGAGCCTCTATTAAATCAGTTGGATTGGATTCTCTATATTTTTCAAAAATTAAATAATTAAAAAAACTTTTTAAACCAGATATAATTCTAGCTTGACTTCTAGCAGTTGATTTTTTTGCAACTTCATATATAAATTGCTGAATTACATCATTCTTTATGGTGATAGGAGAACAAGAAATACTGTTATTCTCTAAAAATAAAATTAGTTTATTTACATCCAAAACATAACTATCTATAGTGTTAGAGGAGAGGCCTCTTTCTATATTTAAATAATGGCTATAATCTTGTATTGCCTGATTCCAATTCATTTTAGGAAGATAATCAAAAACTATATCTGATTCAAAATTAATTGTATTTTAGCGATATGAAAATTATAATAATCAACGGCCCAAACTTAAATTTACTTGGTAAGAGAGAACCTGAAATATATGGTGCTAACTCTTTTGATGATTATTTTAAAGAGTTGCAAATTAAATTTTCGGATGTAGATTTATCTTATTTCCAATCTAATATAGAAGGTGAAATCATTGATAAATTACATGAAGTTGGTTTTAATTATGATGGGGTTGTTCTTAATGCTGCCGCCTACACACATACCTCAGTAGGTATTGGAGATGCTGTAAAAGCTATAGACACACCTGTCATAGAAGTTCATATCTCAAATATACATGCTAGAGAAGAATTTAGACACCAAAGTTATATAGCAGCAAACGCCAAAGGAATAATTGTTGGCTTTGGTTTAAAAAGTTATGACTTAGCTGTTAAAAGTTTTTATTAAACGTACCGTTATTATAATTTTAATACCATTTTAATGTTAGCTATGTCATAATGGATGTCATCCTCAACAAATTTATAGCTAAAAAAATCAATAATTTATACAGGAGTTTCCAATTAAATTTTAGTATCAATTAATTCAATCATTTCTTTTTCTAACATATTGGTTTTATCGAAGATTTCTTTTGCTTTAGAAAGTATGTTTTCAGCAAATACGTTGTCTTTAATATCTTTTGCATTAATTCGGACATTAAAATAAGCTCCAACAACAGCAGTTCTAGCACATAAAGCTCCAACACCTGCATCAGATAAAGAGTTTTGTAGACCATCTTTAGCCATAGCCGTCATTACTTCCATTGAATTGTATGCTGTTTCCATCACTTTAAAAGGAATTTCTGTAGCGTATTTAGTAGCGTTTTCAATGGCTTCTTTTCTTAATGTAATTTCTTCTTCATTAGATTTAGGCATTCTAAAACCATCTATAATTTTATTGAATGCATTGGTGTCTTCATCTACCAAGAAGAGTAACTCCTTTTTATATTGTTGCCCTTTTTCTGCCCATTTAGAATAAAATTCCCATTTTTCGTCCCAACCTGGCTTATGTGCTGATAAATTGGCAACCATTGTTCCAAGAGAAACACCTAGAGCACCAACATAAGCAGCTATTGACCCACCACCAGGTGCCATAGATTCAGAAGCAGTTTCATCAGCAAACCCCTTTACAGTTAAATCTATTAACTTTTTTGAGTGGTTACCATTCATTACATATTCAATAATTCTTTCCTCTGGATCAAAAGGTTTTAAATCGTCTAGTCCAAGAGATTTTACAGCTATTTTAATTTTATCAACTTCACTAATTCCTAGAGATCGATTTTGTTTACGTAAAAAGTAATCAGCTGCATCTAGCATGGCTTGTAATGGAACCAAACCAACCAACTCAGATCCTGTAACTCTAATACCTCTTTTATCAGCAGCTTTAAGAGTTTCATCGAAAGCCTCGTGCATCGATGTAATTGAAATATTGGTTAAGTTGTAAGATATTTGCGCAATACCATATTCTTCAATGAACCAACCAATCCCTTTTACAGCTTTTAATTTTCCTGGGATTCTTACGGGTTCTCCATTTGCATCCACTACTTTTTTTCCAGTAATAGGGTTTCCCTCTCTTTTTACTCTTCCTGCTTCTCTAATATCAAAAGCAATGGCATTGGCTCGTCTAGTAGAAGTAGAATTTAAATTTATATTGTAGGCAACTAAAAAATCTCTTGCAGAGATAGCAGTTACTCCCGCATTTTTTGTTTTTACTGTATAAGTTGTAGGACCAAAGTCTGGTTTCCAGTTAGTGTCTGATAACTTATTTTCAAGACCTTCGTATTCTCCAGACCTAACTATGGCTAGATTTTTACGATCTTCTTTTGTGGCAGCATTTTCATAATAATAACCCGATATACCCAATTCTTCACCAACTCTTTTTCCCAACATATGAGCATAACTAGCAGTTTCTTTCATAGAAATGTTAGCAATAGGAATTAAAGGACAAACATCGGTAGCACCAAACCTTGGATGTTCTCCTGTTTGTTTGCTCATATCTATTAGCTCACTAGCTTTTTTTATTAATCTGAAAGCAGCTTCTATTACTTGTGTGGGTTCTCCTACAAAGGTAATTACAGTTCTGTTCGTGGCTTTTCCAGGGTCTATGTCTAGGAGTTTTATTCCTTCAACTTCAGTAACAACATTGGCAATTGTATTGATTTTTTTTAGATCTTTTCCTTCACTTATGTTTGGAACACATTCAATAATTTGTTGTTTCATTCGGGATATTTCTTCAATTTATCGTAAAAATAAAACGATTTTACGAAAAAACATGTGATAATTTTAAAATAAAATTATTAATATAATTTACTTGAAATAATTTTGATGCCATAAGAATAGTTTTTTGTTATTTCTAAGAAAACGAAACTTATATAATTAAATCTAAATGAAGTTTGACAGTAGAAAAATATTGTATTATATAAAATATGATACTTTAAATATTATAGATTTTTACGAAGATATTTTTATTAGCTTATAAAACAGATATTTAAAATATTGATTTTTAGTATGGTATATTTGTTTATCATCATCATTAACCATAAATAGGGAGGAAATAATTTCACTAGTAATAGGGATTGACTGGTCTTAATAATTAGTAGTTCTTTGTATAGCTATGAAAAAATTATTATTACTATTGTTGTTTACAACTATGTCTAGTTGTGAACCAGACCCAAAACCTTGTAATCCAGAATGCTGGAAGATTACAGAACTTCAAATAAGTGAAAAAACAGGTTATTTAAATATTACTCACACAAACCTTTGTAAAAAACATCTTACTTACACTAACAATTTAATTAATAATTATCATTTGTATAAAGTAGGAGATATTCTTTGTGAAGAGAACTTTCCTAACGAAAATAAAGGTAATGCTAAACCATCTCCAGAAGTATTAACAATAATTGAATAATTACTATGAAACAACTTGAATTTCATTTTATTGTGTTTATTGCAGAGATTTTGATTCTATTTATGGAAATCAAATTACCTCAAAGATTTTACTTTATAAAACAATAAAAAATTTACCCACTCTAATATCTAACCTATATTACTTATTTAAAATTAACTTATAGAAGTTTTTTTTACAGTTTTTTCTTAAATCTTCTTATAGTTAGGCTCGTTAACATTAATTTGTTAGCGAGTTTTTTATTATGATAATTATCACCCCCTATAAATAGGGGGTGAAAAATTTCACTAATTATTGGGATTGACTGGTTTTAATTATTTGTAGTTATTAGCATAAAAAAAACTATGAAAAAACTATTTTTACCAACACAACCTATTTTATTTATTTCTTGTGGGGATTCTGACTCTATAGATCAAAGTCAAATTATCAAACCTATTGATGAAATAAGTGGAGAATATTTACTTGATAGATTTGTTGCATCTTCAGGAACTCAATCTATGTGTCAATCTTTTTTATCTATATCAGAAGATTTGTATAGAATGGAACTAAATTATAATGAGGGGTGGGACTACTGCAGCCCTCCATATATTTACGACCAGGATAATATTTATGTTGAAGGAAATGAAATTAGACGAGCTTCAGATGGCTATGTTATACAAAAGTTTACAATGAAAGGTAATGAGCTTATTTTATTTTCGCGTAGTGCAGATAATTATCTTCTTTCATCTCAAAGATTTCATTTTATAAAACATTAATAAAATTCACTACCCTCTAATTACAAACCCAGATTATTTACAATTTGAATAACCCCTTCAGAAAAGTAGGGGTTATCTTTTAACTATTTTAAAGAATACAATCATTATTAATACCCATAAATAAGGGGTGAGAAATTTCACTAATTACAGGTATTGACTGGCTATAGTTATTTCTAGTTCTTTGCATAAAAAATGTTATGAAAAAAAAATTACTATTATTATCACTTAAACGAGTGAACAAAGTTTTAACCGAGTTAGGTTCCGCTGCATCTTATGCTATAAAGAATTAAAACAAAGCATTACTTAAAACTTAACCCTTGCAGAAATGTAGGGGTTTTTTATTGGATATATTTTGATTTCATTAGGTGATATGTATAGAACATTCAAAAAGTATTTATTAACTTAGATAGATAGAAACTTACTTACTTATGCAAATTAATAGAATACTGACTCTCCTACTAGACTTACGGTTGAAGTATTCTTAAATAAAACCAAAAGATAGCTAATACCTTTAGTTAAATACAAGGTCCGTTTTCGTATGCAATTACTCCCTTCCAATTAAAGGCTTCACAGCTATTGTTATATGTAACACCATCACACCCACAAACAGGATCTATTAACTCAGGGCATACAGTTTCTAAATTTATTAATGTTTCATCAATGCACATATTTGGCACCTCATCATTATTCTCATTAGCACTCCTACAAGCGAAGATTAATAAGGCGGAAAGTAAAAGTAATTTTTTCATAATTCAAATAAAAGAAAATAGTATTTAATGGATGTTTAACTTATTTAAATACGATCAGAAAAATCAGAATTAAACGAGGAAGAATTGACTATGGTTTAGTTTTTAAATTTCCATAAACTAATCTTTCATAAGCTGTAAATAGATTATATGAATGAATATCATTAAAGGGTAAAATTTGAGTCATATAAACCAACGCAAATTCGTTATCAAAATCAATTGTAAAATAAGTGTTAAAAAACCCAGCCCAATATGCTGTTCCAACTGGTCTTTTAATTGAATTTTCTTCATAAGCCCAAGCTAGTGTCCAATTATCATAGCTATCAAAAAAATTATCTTTATCCCCTCTTGGTTTGTTATCTACATTTCCTGTAGAAACATATCTGTGTGTAGTCTTAAATTCATTTAATTGAGGTGAATTCATTAGGTTAAATGTTTCTTTATTTAAAATTTTCACACCATTCAATTCTCCTTGGTTTAACATACAAGCAAGAAATTTCCCGTAATCACTTGGTGAACTTGAAAGACCCCCACCAGCATTATAATTTGAAGTGTTATTTCTTTTTTTATATTTATTTTTTACTAATTCCCCATTCTCACTATTTCTGTAAGATGAACTTACAACTAAATTTTCTAATTCGTTAGGGACATTAAACCAAGTACTATTCATTTCTAGTGGCCCCGTTATATTTTTTCTGAAGTAATCTTCAAGATTCATTCCTGAAATCTTTTCAACTAAACGACCCACCCAATCAATATTGGTCCCGTACATAAAAGAAGTTCCTGACTCAAATAATCTAGGTTTATAATTTTCCTTCCATTCAATTTCCTCTTTAATTTTATCCCATTGTGAAAGTTTTTCACTTGAAAACCAATATCCAAATCCGGCAGTGTGAGTAAGTAAATGTCTAAGGGTAATACTATTTTTAGGATCTACTATTTCATTATTTTGATTAATAATTTTAATTGAAGTCATCTCTGGTAAATAATCATCTAAGGGTTCATCTAAAGTTATCTTCCCTTGTTCAATAAGTTGAAGAGCTGCGACCGAACCTAATGCTTTAGTCATAGATGCAATTCTAAAAATATTGTTTTCATTGATTGTGTCATTCCTGTCCCAGCGCGAAGGACCATTTGAAAAAAATTCCATTTTTCCGTTCTTATATATTTTTCCCATTACTACAGCTGGAATTTGAGATGAATTAATTTCTTTAACAACTTCATCTTTATTGTCCTGATTACAAGAAACAAATGAAATGAATAATAGTATAATAAGTTTTTTCATTTTAATTTATGATTTATGTTCGTTTCTACTAAAATAGATAAAAAACATTGGAATTATAATGTAAGTATAATTTACTTAAGAGGTTCAGAACTCCCTAAATTAACTGAAAAGTGGTATGCTGCTGGTTTAGTTAAAATTTTCAAACTCCAGAACTAATTCTTTTTTATAGGCAGGTCTTAAAACCTCTACCAAGATTAATTCTTCTTTACCAGCATTAAAGATTCTTACACGAGTGTTTTTTGGAATAACAAACCCATTGCCACTAATAATATGTTCTTCCCTGTTTTCGTATTCTAATCCAAGTAATCCCTTTAATACAATTCCCTTAATCTCAAATTGTGCTTCAATAATAGGTTCTGCCCATCCAAATGGAGCGTGCATTTTAATTAACCCCATCTCATCTGATTGGGTGTAATCATATATAATACGTTCTATATTATCTTGAATTAATAATTTTTTTGCAATAATAGTGCTTTTTCCTGTTTCATTTTTACTTTGTGAGTATGTAGTAAAGGATATAAATAGCAATAGGTAAAGTAAGTCTTTCATAATAAGTTAGTAGTATATGTTTTTTATGCTTTTAATCACAAAACCCAGCACAACCCCAATAAACAAAAGGATTAGTATGACTTTGTTCCATTTCTTATACTTTTTAGTTCCTTTTGGGTGTGGGTTATTTATCATAGCTCTAATATACTTATATATTTTGAAATCACTCCCCATAAATGGGAGGTCAACACTCCCCATAAATAGAACAATAATTTTCACTATTAATAGGGATTGACAAGCTTTAGTTATTAGTTGTTCTTTACTAAAAAATTGAATTGTTAGTTTTCAGATATACCTCTTAGACTGTTAGTGGTTTTTGAGTTTAAGGGGTTTATCTAACTGCTACCTTTCGTTAAATTATATGAAAATGAAAAAAGAAGAACAAAAAGTATTGAGCAAAGAGGAAATCTACAACCTTTTTGGCAAAAGAAAAATAAATACAAAAGAATTTGAATTGGTTTGCCAACTCAACTTAAAGTACTACAAACATAAATATTATACTAGCAGTTTTTGGAGCACTATTTTTATTTGCTAACTAATTTACTATGAATAAACTTGAAAGATTAAGACAGAACGAGATAGATGACGAAAGAGCTGCTGTAGCTGATGAAATATTACACAAAAAATCATACTATAAAAACGTAGATTCAATAAGGAAGAATGTTCAATTTTTCTTTTGGGCAACTGTGACTTCAACACTTAGTTATATTTTATACTTAGCATTTAGTTAAAGGTTTTTTATTGGGTGTATTTTAAAAACAGCATCCTAATCATCACCCATAAATAGGGAGTAAAAAATTTCACTAATTATAGGGATTGACTGGCTTTAATTATTAGCAGATATTTATTACATGATTGAATTGTTAGTTTTTAGATATACCTCTTTGACTCTTAGTGAGGTTTGAGTTTAAGGGGTTTATTTTACCTATACCTTTCTTTTAAATTATAAGAAAATGGAAAAAGAAGAACAAAAAAAATTGAGCAAGGAGGAAATCTTCAGACTTTTTGACATAGGAGAAATTATAGTTACTATAGTTGTTATAAACACCCTATTAGTATGCATAGGTTCAATATTTTTAAATGCTGCTAGCTAAACTTTCTATAACCAAAACAATAACATAACATAAAACCTCTGTTATTATTTAGCAGACTATTTTTTAAAGGTCAAAAATCTATATACATAAAAAGTTCTCAAAAACAGCATTGCAATAATTGGAAAAACTGCATTGGAGAATTGTTGAATTCCTGCCATGGAGATAATAATGGCGACAAAAAGTGAAAAGATATAGCATAGGAGGTAATAGGATGTCCAAGATGGTGTCTTTCTTTTTAAAAGTGTAAAAGCTACGTAAAGATTCAATACAAAAGCCCACAATAAATTAAAGTTGTTTGGTGCTGTGAAGTGGTCTGTGAAAAACCATAAAAAACAGATAACAAGACCTAAAACTCCGGTCATAAAAAACAATGTAAAGTCTAACCACTTAGCTCTTCTATTTCTTTTTTGATCTCTAATAGTTACAATAATAGTTAGAAGTAATAATAAGGAAAAAACAAAAAAAGGGTTGTACCATTTAATTTTAATTTGTTTCTCAGGATACCTTAATAGTTCACTTTCTTTAAGAACTAGGGGAGTAGTTAGTTTATTCTCTGTTATAGTAGTTTTTTCAAAAGCTTTATGAATATAATCAGGTAAATACAAGTAGTTTTCAGCAACTATTTCTTTATCTAATGTATTTCCTAAAGCTAGATTTATTCCAAAATTACCCCATGTATTCCAGGGTAGTTCTTGATTCATTAGCTGCCTTAAAGTAAAGTCTTCATTAGAAAATGAATTTGGAAATTGAACCTTGTTACCCAGAATTTCTATAGTTAAATCTCTAAGTTTTGTGGCACAATTATTAAAATAAGGATCATAAAGGTACTCAGCATTTTCGGGAAGTGAATTTTTATTTAAGTACTTATATATCTTTTTCCGATCGGCTAATGATAAATTTAGCACTTGGTCTTTAACCCATCTTTGTTGATAATCGTAACTGGTTATGAATCTCTTAAAAGATTGTTTTCCAATTCTGTATAATAATCTTCCTTTTACAAAATTTATATAAAAATTTGGTTGATTAAAATCAAATAACCCATAGTTGAAAATGATGTCTAGATTTAAAGTAGGGTCTTTTACTCTTATTGCACTATGTCCAAATGCTTCATACAAAACATCTCCCGGACCAGCCGTTATGACACTTATTTCAGATTGATCTGATAAAACTAATTTTTGCGAAAAGTTATGTTGGATTGAAACAAGCAATATAAAAATAAAAAGGAAAGTTTGTTTCATAGGTTATTGTCTAAAAAAACTGTAATCTATTTTTACAGAAAAAATATTTGAAAAAAGTGCATTACCAACACTTCCAATATTGGTTAGTGCATAATCAATTTGAATACCATTGTAAATAAAACCAACACCTAAATTTGGCTGTAAAGACATACTATTACTTCCATCGAACTCAGTTGTGTTTTGAAAATTACCTAGACCAGCTCTTAAAAAAACAAAGTTATCATAATCGAGCTGAAAACCCAAGGCTGGATCTATACTTGCTATACCAGTTGAAATGATATCATTGGTTTTAGCAAATCTCATGTTGATATCCAGTTCAGTTAAAAGATTAAAAAAACGACCCAATCTAAATTTCCTAGCCACACCTAGTTGAACTTTAGGTTTGGTAATTTCTGTGGTTTCTGGTAATTCTTGATTTTGTCCAGGAATTGCATTTTGAACAGTAGCAAAAGCGTCAGAATCTATGGTCCAAATATTAAAGGTTGTAGAAATATCCCTGACCATTAGTCCAAAGTTCCAATCTCCACGTATGTATTGAATACCTGCATCTAAACCAACACCCCATGAACTTGCAAAATCTCCAATAGTTCGTCTTACTACTTTTGCATTTACACCAAAATATACATTCTTTAAAATCAAATTCCTTGCATAAGATACTGTTAGGGCATAATCGGCTGCTGAAAATAAACTAACCCTATTAAAATCTATATTTCCTTGACTATCTATTAATTGTGTTGTGTTTAAGATATCATCTACACCAAATCGTATAACAGAGACACCTAAAGCACTTTGTTTGTCTATTGGCATAGCAAATGCAGCATAATTATAATTGGCTATGCCGGCAAAATAGGAGGAATGCATCAATGATCCTTGATAATCTTTTATGTGTAATAAACCCGCAGGGTTCCAATATCCAGCATTAACGTCATTAGTAGTAGCTACAACAGACTTACTCATACCTAGTGAAGCTGCATCTACACCAATAGTCAAAAATTCATTAGAATAATTGCGAAAGGCTTGAGCATTAACAATTAGAGAAACAAACAGTAAAACTAATGTGTAATTTTTTTTCAATGAATTCATAGATTATTAAAACAAATATCTTAATATATTATTGAAATAACTTTACATTTTAACAGATATTGCATTAGCTAAACATTGTCTGATAGAAATTTAATAATTCTTTTTTCTAACCAGCTATTTTTATTTTGCGAAAATTCAGACATAAATCCAACATGACCGCCATATTTTGTTACCTCTAAATAAAAATTATTTGATTCTCTTGCTTCTTTAAATGGATAGCATTCTTCCGATAAAAATGGATCATCTATTGAAGAAATTAATAATACAGGTTTTTTAATTGAAGGTAAATATGGTTTAGAACTTGCTTTTTCCCAGTAGTCTTCTGGGCTAGAAAATCCGGAAACTGGAGCTGTATATAGACCATCAAAATCTTTAAATGTTTTTGCTTTCATTAATTGGCTTATGTCTAACTTATATTCTGGAAATTTTTGTGATTTTTCATAAACCTTGAGCCGTAACGATTTTAGAAACTTTTCCATGTATAATTTATTCTTTAAGCCTCCCATTACTTTACTAGAAGAAGCAAGGTCAATTGGTACAGATACTGCTACAGCACAAGCTACCTTGTTATGAATAGACAGTGCAAATTCTCCAAAATATTTCAAGGTTATATTACCCCCTAAACTGTAACCTACAACCATTATCTTTTCGTAGTTGTAATTTTCAATCAAATAAGATATAACATATTCAAGATCTTCTGTTTTACCGCTGTGGTAGGTAGTCAGAAGTTTGTTGTCTTCACCACTACAACCCCTCAGGTTAAAAGAAACAGTATCGTATCCAGATTTGTTCAATTCTTTTGCTGCCGATAATATATATTTAGATTCTGAGCTACCTTCAAGACCATGAATAAGAACTACTATTTTATTAGAGTTAACTTCAGAGAAATCTAAATCTATAAAATCATTGTCCCAAGTATTGATCCTTTTTCTTTTATAATTATGACCTTCTTTCATAAATAAAGGTCTATAAATAGTATTAAAATGACCATTTCTAAATGGTAATGAGGGAAGAAAAGTAGATTTAAGTAATGGCATAAATTAAATACATTGCAAATTTCAACAAATATCCTTAAAAATTGATGATATTTAAAATCACATGAAAGGATTTACTATTTTAGCTATAGATATATTTCACATGAGCTTTAAAAAACACATTCCAAACATAATCACTTTAGGAAATCTTTTATTTGGAACCTTAGCAACTATATTCGCTGTAGGTGGTTATTTTAAAATGACTGCATTGTTTGTTGCATTAGGTGTTTTTCTTGATTTTTTTGACGGTTTTTTTGCTAGAATTTTAAAAGTTTCAGGTGAATTAGGAAAGCAACTAGACTCTTTAGCGGATATGGTAACCAGTGGCGTAGTTCCGGGTATTGTACTCTTTGTTTTGTTAGGAAATAATCAACAAATGCCATATGAAATACATACAGAATTCAAAATCTCAATGGGGCTACCGTTAATAGGCTTGCTTGTTACATTATCAGCTTGTTATCGATTGGCTAAATTTAATTTAGACACAAGGCAATCTGAATCTTTTATAGGTTTACCCACACCAGCTATGAGTCTATTTGTAGTCTCTTTACCTCTGGTTCAAATGTATACAGATATTGATTTAGCAAAAGATTTGATTGCTAACAATTACTTTTTGATAGGAGTTACTGTTTTTTTTAGTTTTATAATGAATTCAGAACTTCCATTATTTTCTTTAAAATTCAAAAATTATGGTATAAGAGAGAATTTGTTTAAATATATTTTAATAACACTCTCCATAGTTTTAGTAGTAACTGTTGAATACTTATCAGTACCCATTGTAATTGTGAGTTACATTCTTTTATCGATGATCAATAACTATAAGAAAACGAATACATCAAGTTAAAAAATCTTTTTTCTTTTTAATTCGAAATCTTTTCCAAGATAGACCTTACGAACTAATTTATCTTCTGCTAAGTCTTCAGGTATTCCCTCTTTAAGAATACTCCCTTGGTACATTAAATAGGTTCTGTCAGTAATAGCTAAAGTTGCCTGAACGTCATGGTCAGTTATTAAAATACCAATATTTCTATCTTTTAAATGAGCTACTATACTCTGAATATCCTCAACAGCTATCGGATCTACACCTGCAAAAGGTTCATCTAATAATATAAACTTAGGGTCTGAAGCTAAGCATCTTGCAATTTCTGTTCTCCTTCTTTCACCTCCAGATAATAAATCTCCTCTATTTTTTCTAACATGACCAATATTAAATTCTTCAATTAAAGATTCTAGTTTAATTTTTTGTTCTTTTTTAGATAAATCTGTGAATTGCAGAACAGACATTATATTGTCTTCAACAGATAATTTTCTAAAGATAGAAGCTTCTTGAGCTAGGTATCCAATACCTTTTTGAGCTCTCTTGTACATTGGATAACTGGTGATTTCTTCATTATTCAAATAAATATTACCACCATTAGGTTTTATCATACCTACTATCATATAAAAAGAGGTGGTTTTACCTGCACCATTGGGACCCAATAACCCAATAATTTCTCCTTGCTTTACTTCTAAAGAAATTTCTTTAACAACTTGTCTGCCATTATAATTTTTTGCAATATTTTCAGCTCTTAAAATCATTAATTATGGTGTATAAATTTTAGTAAATGTAATCATTAGATATTTTTTTGCTCTTAATAAGTTCATAAATAGATTTTTAATCAACTTTTTCTTCTAGAGCTTCCCAAAATTCATAGGCTTTTCTTAAATGAGGAATAACTATTGTTCCACCTATTAATGTTGCAATAGATAATGTTTCCATGATTTCTTCTTTAGAAACTCCTTCTTTATAACAGGTTTCTAGATGGTATGCTATACAATCATCACAACGTAAAACAGCTGAAGCCACTAAACCCATTAACTCTTTTGTTTTTACGGGTAAGTGACCTTTTTTGAAGACATTGGTGTCTAAATTAAAAATTCTTTTAATGACTTTATTGTCATTGCTCAGTATTTTATCGTTCATTTCTGAACGATAATCGTTGAATTTTTGGACTTTATTTTTTTGCATTTTTTTGTTGTTTTTTTATAACTCTACTAGATACTTTAATACTAATTTCATAGAGTATTAATACTGGAATAGCAACAATAATTTGACTGGCTACATCTGGCGGGGTTATAATAGCAGCTAAAATCAAAACAACTACAAGTGCGTGTTTCCTGTATTTTTTTAAGAATTCGGGAGTTATTAAACCAATTTTTGTAAGGAAATAAACAATAACTGGTAGCTCAAACATAATAGATACTCCTAAAAGCATATTGGTTATTAAACCGATGTGAGCTTCCATGGTAAATTGATTAACTAATTTATCACTTATCTGATAAGTGTATAAAAAATTAACAGAAATAGGAGCTATAATATAAAAACTAAATAAAACACCAATAAAAAATAAAATTGAGGCAGTAAATATAAATCCCCTTGATTTTTTAATTTCATTTATATGTAGTCCTGGAGAAATAAATTTCCAAAACTCCCATAAAATATATGGGAAAGCTACTATTGCTCCTAAAATAAATGAAGACCATATAGAATTCATTAATTGTTGTGTAGGTTTAAGTACTTGCAATGTATTGGGGTAGTCTAAGCTGCAAAAATTACTTTCAATTCCAATGATAGAAAATAAATCACAAAACAATCTGTATGTTACAAAGTTGGGGTCTATATGTGCTAAAAGAAACTCATTGTACACATATTCTTGAAATGTAAATAAAACGATTGCTATTACAAATATTGCAACAATACTTCTTACTAAATGCCACCTAAGTTCTTCTAGATGATTTAAAAATGACATTTCTTTCTCTTGAGTCATTAATTATTTTTTAGATTCTTACTCATAAAAACTACTTTTTGCAGAGATTTTTAATTAAAAAACTTATAACTTTAATTATAATGTAAAATAAAAAAAAGTCTTATATTTAAGTTGTTAAACGAGCGTACAAATTTACTACAAAAATAAGAGACCTCAACAAAATTGTATAGTTAGCCAAAAAAAAAGAGCTAAACGAATAACATTTTATAATGGACATACACTCACCTTTAAAAAAATTTTTTGGTTTTTCACAATTCAAAGGTTTACAAGAAGAAGTTATTAAAAGCATACTTCAAAAAAAGAACACCTTTGTAATAATGCCAACTGGAGGAGGAAAATCTCTTTGTTATCAATTACCAGCGCTAATGAATGAGGGCACTGCAATAGTGATATCTCCTTTGATAGCCTTAATGAAAAATCAAGTGGATGCCATTAGAGGTATATCTGAACACAATGGTGTTGCACATGTGCTAAACTCATCATTAAATAAATCTGAAGTAGCTCAAGTTAAAAGTGATATCCAGGAAGGCATAACAAAACTTTTATATGTTGCGCCAGAATCTTTAATAAAAGAAGAGTATGTTAGTTTTTTAAAACAACAAACTATTTCTTTTGTTGCTATAGATGAAGCTCATTGTATTTCTGAGTGGGGCCATGACTTTAGACCAGAATATAGAAATTTGAAACATATTATAGAACAGATTGATAATGTTCCAGTAATTGGTCTTACAGCAACAGCTACAGAAAAAGTACAAGAAGATATTTTAAAAACTTTAGGAATAATTGATGCAACAACATTTAAGGCATCATTTAATAGGTCTAATTTATTTTATGAAGTAAGACCAAAAACAAAAGATGTAGAAAAAGATATTATTCGTTTTGTAAAACAAAGAGAGGGTAAATCAGGAATCATTTATTGTTTAAGCAGGAAAAAAGTTGAAGAGATTGCACAAGTATTACAGGTAAACAATATAAAAGCAGTTCCTTACCACGCAGGTTTAGATGCTAAGACTAGAGTTAAGCATCAAGATATGTTTTTAATGGAAGATTGTGATGTAGTTGTAGCCACGATAGCTTTTGGTATGGGAATAGACAAACCTGATGTTCGCTTTGTAATTCATCATGATATTCCTAAAAGTTTAGAGAGTTATTACCAAGAAACGGGTAGGGCAGGAAGAGATGATGGTGAGGGATATTGTTTGGCCTTTTATGCATACAAAGACATAGAGAAGTTAGAGAAATTTATGGCTAGCAAACCAATTGCAGAGCAAGAAATTGGCCATGCTTTACTTCAAGAAGTTGTTGGTTATGCGGAAACGTCAATGTCTAGAAGAAAATATTTATTGCATTATTTCGGTGAATATTTTGACGAAATTAACGGTGATGGTGCTCAAATGGATGACAACACAAAAAATCCAAAGAAAAAACATGAGGCAAGTGGTGATGTTGTTAAGCTCTTATCTGTTGTAAGAGATACAAAGGAAAAATACAAATCAAAAGATATAGTAAATGCAATAATTGGAAAGGAGAATGCATTGCTAAATTCACACAAAACAAATTTAAAACCATTTTTCGGTATAGGTAAGGAAAAGGATGCATCCTATTGGATGGCTCTATTGAGACAAGTTTTAGTAGTAAATTTTATTCGTAAAGAAATTGAACAATACGGTGTTGTAAAACTTTCTAAAGAAGGAGAAAAGTTTTTGAATAAACCCTCATCATTTTTAATGTCTGAGGATCATGTTTATTCTCAAGAGAATACTTCAGATATTATAACAAATGAGCCAAGTTCAGGAGCTTCGGCTGATGAAAAATTAATTAAATTTTTAAAAAGTCTCAGAAAGAAAGTAGCAGTCAAGCAGGGTGTTCCTCCGTTTGCTGTTTTTCAAGATCCTTCCTTAGATGATATGGCCTTGAAATACCCAACTAATTTAGAGGAATTGTCTAAGGTTCATGGAGTTGGAGAAGGGAAGGCTAGAAAGTTTGGAAAAGAATTTGTTGATTTAATTTCTAAATACGTTATTGAATTTGACGTAGTTAGACCAGATGATTTAATTGTGAAAAGTACTGGTGTAAATTCAGGATTAAAATTATTCATCATCCAGAATACAGACAGAAAGTTACCTTTAATTGATATAGCTAAATCTAAAGGATTAGAAATGGACCAATTAATTAAAGAAATGGAAGTAATCATTTATTCAGGAACCAAGTTAAATATTGATTATTCTTTAGATGATCTTTTAGATGAAGATCAACAAGAAGATATCTACGAGTATTTTATGGAGGCAGAATCTGATAATATTCAAGAAGCTCTAGATGAGTTTGATGGAGAATATGACGAAGAAGAACTTCGATTAATGAGAATTAAATTTATTAATGAAGTTGCTAACTAAAGCGTGAAAATAGTCAAAAATATTCCAGCTATTATGGCTAAAAACTTATGCAAGTTGAAATTATGATTTTCTGAACTTTCAAATAAAATTATCGTAGAGATGTGTAAAAATACCCCAATTATTACTGCTGTAATTTCCGAGCTATAGAGTTCAAAAAACATAAATTTATCAGAAAGTAAAACTCCTAAAGGGCTCATTAGAGCAAATACAGTTAAAAAGATTCCAATTGTTTTTTTTGAAAAATTACTATTTACTAGAAATATAGTTAAAATAATGGCTATTGGTATTTTATGAACAATGATCGCCCAAAGTAAATTATCTCCGGAGTGGTAAATTGGTAAGCCCTCAGAAAATGCATGTACACATAAACTAACAAATAATAATCTCGGAAAAGTTCTTCCGTTTGTATGAATATGAATATGACCATGTTCCGCTCCCTTTGAGAAAGATTCTAATACAGATTGTAAAATAACACCTGCTAGGATACATATCCCCATAATGTTATTATCTGACGAACCATTATAAACCTCTGGTAATAAATGTAAAATTGCAACCGATAAAAGATACGCACCACTGAAGGCTAACAACAAACGAACAGTTTTTTTTGATGGTTTTAAAATTAAAACGACTAAGGCGCCCAATAAAACTGAGGCTAATAACAATAAATACGTCATCATGATACTACAAATATTAACCTTTCAGAGGTTTCTGGATTGAATTTAGCTAAATGATAGTCACCAAAAATATGATTAATTTTTAATCCAGCCTCAAAAAAATACGATTCGAATTTTTTAAGGGTAAGGTATTTAACTCTTTCTGAGAATGAATGGTTTACTCCTTTGTCTGTAAATGTAATATGCTTTAAGATAAAACCATCTTTAATTTCTCGTTGTAAATTAAATGTAATTTCATCAACAATTTTTACTTCTTTTTTTACTAATTTTTTTTCAACATTTACAACATTTAAAAAATCAAGAACTAATAAACCATTTTTATGTAAGCCTTTATGTATATTTTTTAAAACTAAGATATCATCCATATCGTTTTCAAAATATCCAAAACTTGTAAAAAGATTAAAAACCGCGTCATATTTAATATTAAAAGGTTTTCTCATGTCTTTTAACTTAAAATCTAGGGTATTATTTTCGTATTTTTTTGCTGCTTGTATGCTATTTACAGATAAGTCTGCTCCGGTTACTTTATAGCCCAGAGAATTTAAATAAATTGAATGCCTGCCTTTTCCGCAGGGTAAATCAAGTAAATGAGAAGACGACGGAATTTTTAAAAAATTAATAATATTTCTCATGAATAATTGGGCATCTTTATCATTTCTTTCTTTGTAGAGTGTATGATAATAAGAGGTGTTAAACCAATCTGTGAACCAATCTGATTTATTCATATTTAAATAGTGATTACAAAAATAAACTTTTCTTTCAGAAATAATGTTCTACTACAGGAATATAAATGAATTAATTTTTTTCTAATTTCTTATATCAAAAAAGAGTTATTAAAGTGTATTTTTGTAGCCTAACCTTTGAAATATGAATACTAATTTTAAAATGACGGCCACAACTCTAAAGGGTTTGGAAGGTGTTTTAGCTGAAGAACTAAAGAAACTTGGAGCCCAAGATATTAAAGAAGGTATAAGAAGTGTTACTTTTAGGGGTGATCAAGGTTTCTTGTACAAAGCTAATATTGCTTTAAGAACAGCTATTCGTATTTTAAAACCCATTAGAACTTGTAAAGTTTATGATGAGGAAGATTTGTATGAGGCTATTCAAAAAATTAAATGGGAAAAATATCTAGATGTTGAGGGTACTTTTGCAATTGGGGCTGTAGTTAATTCAAAAAATTTTACTAGTAACTCTCATTATATAGCCTTAAAGTCTAAAGATGCAGTTGCAGATTATTTCAGGCATAAATACAGTAAAAGACCTAATGTAGACTTAGACTACCCTGATGTTAAAATTCATGTTCACATACAGAAAGATTGGTGTACAATTTCTCTAGATTCATCTGGAGATTCATTACATAAAAGAGGGTACAGAAGTGCTACTAATATTGCACCAATTAATGAAGTTTTAGCTGCTGGTTTGGTATTGCTTTCTGGTTATTCAGGTGATGAGAATTTTATAGACCCCATGTGTGGTTCTGGAACCATACTAATAGAAGCTTGTATGATAGCTTGTAAAATACCTGCAAATATTAATAGAAAACAATTTGCATTTGAGCGTTGGAAAAATTATGATGAAGATCTTTACTTTACCATACAGGATGCACTTCTAAAAAAAATTACTAATTCTCATTTCAAAATCATGGGGTTTGATAAAGCTCCTTCTGCAGTATCAAAAGCAAAACAAAATATTATCAATGCTAATTTGGATGAGTTTATAGGGGTTCATCACGTTAATTTTTTCAATTCCACTAAAGAAGTTTTTGGGAATACTACAATTTTATTTAATCCTCCTTACGGGGAGCGTTTAAATATAGATGTAAATGAGTTCTATAAAAAAGTTGGAGATACTTTAAAACACAATTATCCAAACTCAACAGCATGGATGATTACCTCAGATATGCAAGCTTTAAAGCATGTGGGTCTTAGGACATCAAAAAGAATTGAATTAAAAAATGCTGATTTAGATTGCAAGTTTGTGAAGTATGAATTGTACGAAGGAACAAGAAAGGCTTCTAAGTTGGAAAACTAATTTCACTTATTAGTATAGTTATTTTTTAAAATTAATTCCAACAACTCTTTGGGGTTCTCCAACATCAAAAAATGCCCCGTATTTTCCATCCAAAATAATGTATTGTTTGGAATTTCTTTTGCGAGTAATTTAGCAATAGCAGAAACGGCAATAGGATCGTTTTTTGCCCAAATAATTTTAGTTTGCACCCGAGTTTCCTTTAACGCACCAATCCACCGATCCCAATATAAATATCGCTCATTAATGTATTGGGTTAGCTTATGTATGACTTTTCTCCCTCCATTAAACTCAATTAATTCCCACATTTCTTTGAGTTCATTATCTGTTACTTTAGAGCTGTCAAAATAAATGTTTTTCATATTTTTTCTGAAAATGGGAAAGTTGGTGAGTTTAGCAACATATTTCCCCAAAAACTTATGTTTTAGAAGTTTTTGAATAGTTCTTAATTGAGATAATTCAATGTGAATACTACCATTAGTTAAAATTAACTGTTCGATTTTTATGTCCAATTCATTTGCATTGTAGCGAGCTATAATTTCAGTAGCCACTGATGTTCCGTAGTCATGTGCAAATAAGTATATTCTTTTTAAACCTAACTGACGCCATAATTCTAAGGCGATATCTGCTTGTTTAATTAATGAATAACCAACATTTTTTGGTTTATCAGAAAAACCAAAACCTAGGTGATCATGTAAAATTACTCTGTAGCTTTTAGATAATTCTGGTAATACTTTATAGTAATCCAATGATGAAGTAGGATATCCATGGAGAACTACCATAGATTTTTGAGATTTATTACTATCATTATTAGTATCAATAACAAACAAACGATTGTTATTTACTTGTAGAAAATTACCTTTAGATTTCCATTCATTACTTGTCATAAATCCATTTATTATTCTAAACACAATGTACTAAAAATTCAGTAGTTTTGAGGAAACTGTTGGTCTAGTATAAAAAGAGCTTTCAATCCTAATAGTAATTCATTCCTTAAGTGCAATGCTTAAAGATTAAAATTAATAATTTAAGTGTCAGGACATTTTATAGATGTTATTTTACCCATTCCTATTCAGAAAACTTTTACGTATTCTGTAACACAATATGAATACGAATTTCTTAAAAAAGGAATGCGAGTTGCTGTATCTTTTGGGAAGACCAAAATGTACACTGCATTGGTTTTTAAATTGCACCAAATACCACCAGAGACTTATGATGCTAAAGAAATTCTACAAATTTTAGATAATAAACCAATAGTTACAGAACATCAATTAAAACATTGGGAGTGGATTTCTGCCTATTACATGTGTGGCTTGGGAGATGTGTACAGGGCTGCATTACCTTCTGCTTTTTTATTAGAAAGTGAAACTATTATTTTTAAAAATGAATCATTTGACAATAAAGATATATTAAATGATGAAGAATTTCTTATTTATGAAGCTTTACAACATCAATCTCAATTAACTATTCATCAGGTAGTTGATATTCTTGGGAAAAAGAAAGTATTGCCAATTATTAATGAGTTAATTCAAAAATCTGCTGTTTATATTAAAGAAGAAATTTATGAACAGTATAAACCTAAATTAATAAAATACGTTCGTTTAAGTAATAATTACAATTCAGAAAATTCTTTAGAATTATTGATGAATGAATTGTCTAGAGCTGTCAAGCAGAGAGAAGTTATAATGACTTTTTTCCAATTATCAGCTTCTAAAAAACCAATAAAGGTTAAAGACTTAGAAAAGGTTTCAGGAGCTTCCTCTACAATTATTAAAGCTCTAGAAGTAAAAGGAGTGTTAGAGTTTTATTTTATTAAAACCGATAGGATTTCATTTAATGGAGAAACGAGTGCATTAAAAAAATTAAATGATTACCAAAAACAAGCGCTCAAAGAAATTAAAACTTCTTTTACTACAAAAGATGTAATTTTATTACATGGTATTACAAGTTCAGGTAAAACAGAAGTATATACTAAACTTATTCAAGAAACTTTAGATTCGGGAAAACAAGCCCTGTTTTTATTACCAGAAATAGCTTTAACTACTCAAATTATATCAAGATTACAAAACTATTTTGGAAATCAAATCTCAGTATTTCATTCAAAATACTCAATGAATGAAAGAGTAGAGGTGTGGAATAATGTTCTAGAAAATAAACCCAAAGCCCAAATTATTTTAGGAGCTCGTTCTTCAATTTTTTTACCTTTTAATAATTTAGGGATAGTAGTGGTTGATGAGGAGCATGAAACTTCTTACAAACAATTTGAGCCTTCACCTAGGTATAATGCCCGTGATGCAGCTATAGTATTGTCTCATTTACATCAAGGGAAAATTCTATTAGGTTCCGCTACACCTTCTTTAGAAACCTATTTTAATGCATCAGAAAATAAATATGGACTAGTTGAGTTAAACAGGCGTTTTGGAGATGTTAAATTGCCTAAAATTGAGCTAGTAGACATCAAAGAAAAGCAACGTAAAAGAGAAATGACCGGTCATTTTTCGGATACGCTATTGAAACAAATTCAAGAGGAATTAGAGGAGAATAAACAGATAATCTTATTTCAAAACCGTCGTGGATTTTCACCTATTGTAGAATGTTCTACTTGTGGTGTTTCACCACAATGTCCAAATTGTGACGTTAGTTTAACGTTTCATAAATTTAAGCACGAATTAAAATGTCATTATTGTAATTATTTGCGTGCTATGCCAAATAGTTGTGGTGCTTGCGGAAGTAATACCTTGAGTACTAAAGGTTTTGGAACTGAACAAATTGAATTAGAATTAAAAAAAATATTTCCTGATTATTCAATCGGAAGGATGGATTTAGATACTACTAGAGGAAAATATGGTTATCAAAAAATTATTGGTGCTTTTGAAGCGAAAGAAATTGATATTTTGGTAGGAACTCAAATGTTATCTAAAGGCTTAGATTTTGAGAATGTTTCATTGGTAGGAATTTTAAATGCTGATATGATGTTAAACTTTCCTGATTTTAGAGCTCACGAGCGTGCTTTTCAATTAATGGTTCAAGTATCTGGTAGGGCAGGACGATCAAAAAAACAAGGAAAAGTAATGATACAGACATACAATCCATATCATCAAATTTTACAGCAAGTTTCTATCACAGATTATACTACCATGTATAAAGAACAGATGCAAGACCGTTGGCAATATCATTATCCGCCATATTATCGTCTTATAAAAATTACTTTAAAACATAAAGATTATCAGAAAACAGAAACAGGTGTTAATTGGTTGGTAAGAGCCCTGCAAAATGTTTTTGGTGAAAACATTTTAGGACCATCTTCTCCAGCAGTATCAAGAATTAGAAATCAGTATATAAAAAATGTAATGATAAAAATTCCACCAAAACAATCTATAGTGAAAACTAAACATGAGATTTTTAAGGTTAAAAATTCATTTCAATCAATATCTGATTTTAGGCCTATAAGATTTATAATTGATGTTGATGCTTATTAATTTTACAAATCCGATTATACTCCCCAAACTAGTTATATTTCACTATCTAAATTCATTAAATAAATAGTTTGATTTTATTGAAAAAGATGTGTTGTTTAAATAAACAAAAGTCACTATATTTGCAGCCTTAAATTAAACAATAAATAACTATTATGAATCATTACGAAACTGTTTTCATTTTGAATCCCGTTTTATCTGATACTCAGATAAAGGAGACAGTACAAAAGTTTGAGGACTATTTGGTTTCTAGAGGTGCCGAAATGATTTCTAAAGAAGATTGGGGCTTAAAAAAATTAGCGTATCCAATCCAAAAGAAAAAAAGTGGTTTTTACCACTTACTCGATTACAAGGTTGCTGGTGAGGCAATTTCATCGTTTGAATTAGAATTCAGAAGAGATGACAGCGTTATGCGATATTTAACTGTAAGGTTAGATAAGCATGCTGAAGCTTGGGCTGAAAAAAGAAGAGAACGTGTTAAATCTACTAAAAAATAAGATATGGCATCATCAATAGAACAACAGGCAAAAGGAAACAAACAAGGTGAAGTAAGATATCTTACTCCTCTTGACATTGAGACAAAAAAAGAAGCAAAATATTGTCGTTTTAAAAAGAACGGTTTTAAATACATCGATTACAAAGATGCTAACTTCTTAATGTATTTAGTTAACGAACAGGGTAAGATCTTACCAAGACGTTTAACAGGAACATCATTAAAATATCAACGTAAAGTTGCACAAGCTATCAAAAGAGCTCGTCACTTGGCATTAATGCCTTACGTTGGAGATATGTTGAAATAATTAAAGAAGTAGAATTATGGAACTGATTTTAAAACAAGACGTAGAAAATTTAGGATTTAAAGATGATGTTGTAACTGTTAAGAATGGTTACGGTAGAAATTATTTAATTCCTCACGGACATGCAATTTTAGCTACTTCTTCTGCGAAGAAAGTATTAGCTGAGAATGTAAAACAAAGAGCATATAAAGAAGCTAAATTAATTGAAGACGCAAAAGCTATTGCTGAAACAATTAAAGGGTTAGATATTAAAATTGCCTCAAAAGTTGGAACAGGAGACAAATTATTTGGCTCAGTGAACAACATTAACTTAGCAGAATCAATTGCTAAATCTGGAACTACTTTAGATAAAAAGTTTATTAAAGTTGTTGGTGGTTCAGTAAAAAGATTAGGTAAATACCAAGCATCGGTTAGATTGCACAGAGAAGTTGTTGTAGATATCAACTTTGAAGTTGTCGCTGAGAAATAAACAACATAAAATGTTTAAACCGCCCTTTAAGGGCGGTTTTTTTATTTAAGCTAATTATGAAATATAGACAGCTTACAAAAGAACAACTAGAATCATTACATAAAGAATTTGCTCAATTTTTAGCCACACAAAAAATTGATTCAGTTCAATGGGAAAAAATGAAATCTGAAAATTCTTCGTTAGTAGAAGAAGAACTTAACCTTTTTAGTGATATGGTATGGGATGATGTTTTAAATAAGGTTGAATATTTAGAGCATTTCTCTGATAATTCTGTTAATTTTTTTAAATGTGAAAAAGAAGCTATTTACAGAACAGTAGTTACAATTAACAATAACAATATTGATTTATTATCAGAAAAAGGTTTTAAATGGTTGTTAGAAAATCCTCATGATCCATCCATAGATTATTTTAAAGGAAGTAAAATATACAGCAAGCAAAGAAATATTGAAATTTTTGACTTAATCGAAAAGGGTGGTCAAATAGCCAGAGGAGAATTATATGAATTTTTTAATAGACTAACTTCTTAAGTAAATCTTTAGTTCCATTTACTGCTCCATTTTTAATAAGTGTTAAATTTTTATAATTATTTTTTGAAACAGTTGGCTTTGGATCTATAAAATAAATAGGTGTTTCTAACTTTATAAAATTAATTAGACTAGCTGCTGGATACACTTTCATTGAAGTTCCTATAATAACAAGTATATCTGCTTCTTTAACAATTTTAATGGCTTTATCTAACATGGGAACTGGTTCACCAAACCATACAATATGTGGCCTTAATTGATTCCCTTTTGTGTCTACATCTCCAAGATGAAGATCTGTTTCCCAATCTAACACAAAAGTCTCATCTTTAGTGCTTCTAACTTTTCTTAATTCTCCATGTAGATGAATTATCTTTGAACTTTTAGCTCTTTCATGAAGATCATCTACATTTTGAGTAATAATAGTAACATTGTAATAGTTTTCAAGATCTTTTAAGTAATGATGAGCTTTATTTGGTTTAACATCGAAGAGTTGTTTTCTTCTTTGATTGTAAAAATCAAAAACTAGTTTCGGATTCTTTTCAAAAGCTCCTGGCGTAGCAACCTCTTCAATTTCAAATCCCTCCCAAAGACCTCCTGCATCTCTAAATGTTTTGATACCACTCTCGGCACTCATTCCTGCACCCGTTAACACTACAATATTTTTCATTACTGTAAATATAAAATTTTAGTATGTTTGTTGCGTATGAATCAATTAAAAACAAATTTAATAACTTATTTAGAGGGGTTTGTTACTGAAAAGAGAAAAAATACTTTTAAAAATATATTACTCAATAGGACTAGACATTTCACAGTTGTTTTAGAGGATATCTTTCAACAACACAATTCAAGTGCGGTAATTAGAAGTTGTGATGTGTTTGGAATTCAGGATATTCATATTATAGAAAATAAGTATCACAGCAAAGTATCTAGACATGTTGCAAAAGGCTCTCAGAAATGGTTGAATTTAAATAATTATAAAGAGGATAAAAATAACACCAAAGATTGTTTAACTCGTTTAAAAAATGAGGGTTATCAAATAATAGCAACTTCACCTCACAACAACACATGTACATTGCATGATCTTGATATTTCAAAAAAATCTGCTTTTATTTTTGGTGTCGAAAAATCTGGAGTATCTGAGGAAGTACTTATTAATTCTGATGAAATTTTAACTATTCCGATGGTTGGTTTTACTGAAAGTTTAAATATTTCAGTAGCAGCAGCTATTATATTAGAAAACCTTACAAATAAATTAAGAAACAGTAACTATCAATGGAGGTTGTCTGAAAAGGAACAAGAAATTATATATGCTAATTGGCTAGAGAAAAGTATTAAGAATGTAGATGAAATTAAAAATAGATTTTTTAAAACTCCATGATTACTTATAAATGGTAATCAAATCAATTGTAGCTAATGTGTCACACCTTATAATCCAAAGCTTTACTTTTTGTTCTTTATGTTTTCCATGAATAGAATATTCTGCACAAGGTTTTTTATGTTGGTTACTTTCACCGAAATCTACATCTCCGTTTCTAAGGATATTTTGAATAGCCATAGAATCAACGGACATTTGTTTCATTAGTGTTTCAGCATTTTTAGAGTAAATTATTTTTTTTGTTCTTATTGTCTTTAATGTTCTAGCATCCATACCGTAGTCAAAAGAAACATCTTTACCTTTCCAAATAAAATAAACAACAAGGCTACCAAAGAAAACACCTATGATATAATAAATAAAACGCTTGAATAAATTCATGTTGTAAAATTAGGAGTAATTTTTAAATATTAAGATGAATTTTCTAAAGAATAGTTTTAAAATAGTAATAAAGAAAAATGTTAGGAAGTATTACAAGAGTAACAAATTAATATCTCTAAAAGGAAGATCAAACCAAGTTGCTACAGTTTTATTGATTAAAACTCCACGATAAAAATACATCCCATTTCGTAAACTTTTATCAAATCTAGCTGCATTTTCAAAG
>Ga0257120_1000336_pt1 | contig 35870 bp, 35 predicted proteins | sample SI106_10metaG_FD_190153 | JGI IMG/M metagenome (GOLD analysis project Ga0257120, IMG submission 190153) | Marine microbial communities from Saanich Inlet, British Columbia, Canada - SI106_10 | ecosystem: Environmental > Aquatic > Marine > Inlet | place: Canada: British Columbia | collected...
CCTTCTTCACCAAAGAAATGCATTTTCATAGTTTCTGGTAACATCCATTTTACTAATATGTAACAAGAAATTGCTACTAAAACTATTGAAAACCAGTTTCCAATGTTTAAAGCTCTTTGTACTTGCGCTTCTTTTGCATCATTAGATGAGATTTTTACTACCAAAGTTCCAATTAAAGAAATGATAATTCCAAATCCTGCAATTGCCATTGGCAATAAGATTGGTCCAATTCCTCCAAATGCATCATCAATAGATCCACCCATATCTTTAATGATATAGTTTCCTAATACCATTGCAGCCAATACAGTTGCAACATAAGATCCAAATAAATCGGCTCCCATTCCTGCTACATCTCCTACGTTATCTCCAACATTATCAGCAATTGTTGCTGGGTTCCTTGGGTCATCTTCAGGGATTCCTGCTTCTACTTTTCCTACTAAATCAGCTCCAACATCTGCAGCCTTAGTATAAATACCTCCACCAACTCTTGCAAACAAAGCAATAGATTCAGCTCCTAGTGAGAATCCAGCTAATGCTTCTAATACAATAGTCATATCAGCAGTGTTCGTCCATTCTCCCCCCATAAATAATTGGAAGAAAATGATAAAAAATACTGTTAATCCTAATACTGCAAGTCCTGCAACACCAAGTCCCATTACTGTTCCTCCTCCAAAAGACACTTTAAGTGCTTGTGGCAAACTAGTTTTGGCAGCTTGTGTAGTTCTTACATTTGTTTTAGTTGCGATTTTCATCCCCATGTTTCCTGCAAATGCAGAAAAGACAGCTCCAATAATAAAGGCTACTACAATTAAGTAAGTGCTATCCATATAGAAAGCAATTCCAGCTAATACTATACTTGCTCCTACTACAAAGAATGCTAATAATCTATATTCAGCTTTTAAGAAAGCCAATGCTCCTTCATAAATATGGTCAGAAATTTCTTTCATTTTACCGTCTCCGGCATCTTGTTTCATTACCCAACCTCTTTTTATTACCATATAAATAAGCCCTACAATTGCAAGGACTATTGGTACATATATCATCATTTTTTCCATAGTTTTTGTTTTTTGTATCTAAATAAGACTGGCAAAAGTAGAGTTTTCTGAGGAATTATACAAAAATCTTTCTAATTGAGTACTCTTAATCAATTTAAGTTCAGCAACCAGAATTAATATATAGTCGTTTTTTTGATAAATTAATTTCCTTTATCCTCTTCAATTTTAACAAATAGAAGTGTCTTTTTCTTCTATTCTAGAAGCGTCTAAAATTATTGGTTGATCACCACTTGTTGTATTCACAAATCCTTCAAAGTGAAATTTATTATCCTTAAATGTACCAGTTCCTTTTATTCCAGCACCCGACCAAGAGGATAACCCAGTGTAAGTTACAGTAAATGAATTATTATCTAAAAGTTTATATTCTGCACAATCCGAAGTAAAGAAATCATAAAGGTGGATATTGTCATTTGTTCCATCTCCTTTACATTCTATGTCAGTTGATAAAACAAAAAAGATTTCATCACCTTCTTGAGATGACTGCCATGGATAATGAGTTACAGTCCCAGAATAATTACCTTCCAGTTTCAGCTCTGTCTCCTCGCAAGGCAATAGTCTTGTATCTTCTTTTTTACAAGAAATTAATAGTACAATCACACTTAATAGTATCAATGTTTTTTTCTTCATGATTCTAATCTTTAATAGTAATACTGCTCAATGCTTCTTTTGAAAGTACTAACTCTGCTTCTTTTTTAGATTCTTGAGCAGTTGAATTAATTTTCTTTCCATTGATATAAAGGACACTTTTATATTTATTGGATTCAGAAAGTTTTTTCCCTTTGAACACAACTTTGTTTCCTGTTTTTTGTCCCCATACAATTAACACACTTTTATGATTGTCTTCTTTTTCTAGCTTGGATAAATCCATTTTATTAAGAAAGCATTTTATTAAAGATTTTTTAGTTTTCTCGAAACCATGATCTAAATACATTGCTCCAACAATTGCTTCAAATGCATTACCAAGTATATTTTTATATCCACAATCGAAATCTACAGCAATAACATGGTCTTGTAAATTGATTTTTTCACCAAAAGTATTGAGCTTTTTTCTGTTAACCAACTTTGATGTAAGTACAGTAAGATCTCCTTCGTTTTTGGCAGGGAATTTCTCGAATAAGTAACTGGCCACTATACTAGATAGTAGTGTATCACCCAAATATTCTAATCTTTCGTTATTAGAGTCAGAGGACTTAGATTTATGTGTAAGTGCTTGCTTATAAAGCTCAATGTTCTTTGGCTTTATTTTAAAGTTTTTATGAAAAAACTGAATTAACTCTTCGTCAGAACCAAAAGCAATTTTTCGCGTATTGAAAATTGCTTTTAGTTTATTCATGACAAATTATATTATTTTAATTTTTTAGCTACTTCTACTTCGTGATATGATTCAAATACATCACCTACTTGTAAATCGTTAAATTTCTCAAGTGCAATACCACATTCGTAACCGAATTTCACTTCTTTCACATCATCTTTAAATCTCTTAAGAGTAGCAAGTTTACCGTTATAGATAACAATACCATCTCTAATCAATCTAACATTGGCTGCTCTCATTACGTTACCTTCTAGTACATAACTTCCTGCAATAGTTCCAATTTTAGAGATCTTAAATACTTCTCTAACTTCAGCAGTTCCAAGAACTTCTTCAATAATGTCAGGAGATAACATTCCTTCCATTGCATCTTTTATTTCTTCTATTGCTTTGTAGATAATAGAATATAACCTAATGTCTACCTCTTCTGTTTCTGCAAGTTTTCTTGCTTGTCCAGTTGGCCTTACTTGGAATCCAATAATAATTGCGTCAGATGCTACAGCTAAGTTAACATCAGCTTCTGTAATTGCTCCTACCGCTTTGTGTATCACATTTACTGCAATCTCTTCAGTTGATAATTTCAATAATGAATCTGTTAATGCTTCGATAGAACCATCTACATCTCCTTTTATAATTATGTTCAGCTCTTTAAAGTTACCAATAGCAAGCCTTCTTCCAATTTCTTCAAGAGTAAGAACCTTTTTAGTTCTAACACCTTGCTCTCTTTGTAGTTGTTCTCTTTTAGATGCAATTTGCTTAGCTTCTTTTTCATCAGAAAGAATATTAAATTTATCTCCTGCATTTGGCGCTCCGTTCAATCCAATGATTGATACTGGAGTTGCAGGACCAACTTCTTTTATTTTCTTTCCGTGTTCATTGTGCATTGCTTTTACCTTACCATAGTAATTTCCGGTAAGCATCATGTCACCCACTTGTAAAGTTCCTTTTTCTACTAAGATGTTGGTTACATATCCTCTTCCTTTATCTAAAGAAGATTCAAGAACAGTTCCTTGAGCGGCTCTGTTAGGGTTTGCTTTAAGTTCTAATAATTCTGCTTCTAATAACACCTTTTCAAGTAAATCTTCAACCCCAGTTCCTTTTTTAGCAGAGATATCTTGAGATTGGAATTTTCCTCCCCATTCTTCTACCAATAAATTCATGGCAGCAAGTTGAGTTTTAACATTATCAGGGTTTGCTCCGTCTTTATCAATTTTGTTAATCGCAAATACCATTGGTACTCCTGCCGCTTGACAGTGATTAATAGCCTCTTTTGTTTGTGGCATTATTGCATCATCTGCAGCAACTATAATAATTGCAATATCAGTAACAGCCGCACCCCTTGCTCTCATTGCAGTAAATGCTTCGTGACCAGGTGTATCCAAGAAAGTAATTTGTCTCCCTGTATCTTTTCCAGTTACTTTATATGCTCCAATGTGCTGAGTTATTCCCCCTGCTTCACCAGATGCAATTTTTGCTTCTCTAATGTAATCAAGTAAAGATGTTTTACCATGATCTACGTGACCCATTACAGTTACAATTGGTGCTCTAGAAACTAAATCTTCTTCTGCATCTATAATTTCTTCTTCTTCTACACCTATTTGATCTTCGGCAGATATGAAATCTACTCCAAATCCAAATTCATCAGCTATAATAGTGATAGTTTCTGCATCAATTCTTTGGTTGATCGAAGCAAAAATACCTAAGGACATACATGCCGAGATTACGTCAGTTGGCGTAACATCCATTAATGAAGCTAAATCAGAAACTGTTACAAACTCAGTAAGTTGTAATGTTTTACTTTCTTCATCTTGTCTTTGGATATCTTCATCCCTCTTTTCTGCAACTGCAGCTCTTTTCTCTCTTCTGTATTTGTCTCCTTTTTTCTTACCACCAGATTTTCCACTTAATCTAGCAAGAGTTTCTTTAATCTCTTTTTGGATTGATTCTGGAGTAATTTCAGCTTTTTTAGGTTTTGGACCTCTTCCGCCTCCAGGTTTTCTTGAATCGTTACCTCTTCCGATAGACTTTTCAATGTTTACCTTTTTTATTCTTTTTCTCTTACCTTTTGTTTCTTTCGATTTGTCAACAGGTAATTCAATCTTACCAAGGACTGTTGTTCCAGTTAACTTTTGTGCTTTTGCAACAATCGTTTTATCTTCTGGTGTTACAGGTGTTACCTCCGCTTTTGGAGCTTCTACAACTGGTGCAATTGGCTCAACTTTAACTTTAGCAGCTGGCTTTACTTCTTTTTTCACCTCTATTGGTGCCTCTACCTTTACTTCTTCTTTTACCGGAGCTTTTGCTTTTGGCTTAGGGTTTAAGTCAATTGTTCCTAATACTTCTGGTTTAGCTATTTTTTCAATACTTGCCTTAATTGTTTCAGGCTCTTCCTTCTTCTTAGCAACCTTTTTCTCTACCTTTTTTTCAATAGGCTTAGGAGTCTCAACAGGTTTTGGTGCAGGAGGTACTACTTTTGGTTTTGGGTTCAAATCAATTGTTCTCAAAACTTCTGGCTTTTTCACTTCTGCAGGCTTTGCCTTAATAGTTTCAACCTCTTTAGGTTTTTCAACTACTACTTCAGGTTTTTTCTCCCTGCTAGCTACTACCTCTTTTGCCTTTGCTTTCTCTTCTTTGGCATCAGCAAATTCTTCAAGCAATACATTGTACGGAGCTTCCTCCACTTTCGTGTTCGGGCTCGACTCAATTTCAATTCCTTTGGACTTCAAATGGTCCACTAAGGATGAAATCCCAACGTTTAACTCTTTTGCTATTTTACTTAGTCTTTTAACCGCCATGCAATATTATTGTTTGTACTCTATGCTTAAAAATATAGTTTATTTGCTGAACTGCAAATAATTTATTCAAATTCCGACTTCAGAACTTTGAGAACATCATCAATAGTCTCATCTTCTAAATCTGTTCTTTTTATTAAATCTTCTTTACCAATTGCCAATACGCTTTTCGCAGAATCGCAACCAATAGCTTTTAATTCATCAATTACCCATGATTCAATTTCATCAGCAAATTCTCCTAAATCTACATCTTCAATATCTTCAGCTCCTTCTCTGTAAACATCAATTTCATAACCAGTTAATTTACCAGCCAATTTAATGTTTTGTCCACCTCTTCCAATTGCTTTAGAAACTTCGTCTGGGTGTAAATATACATTTGCTCTCCCTGTGTCTTCTACTAGTTCTACAGAACCAACTTTTGCAGGACTCAATGCTCTTTGAATTAATAACTTCACATTTTCTGTGTAGTTAATTACATCAATGTTTTCGTTTCTTAATTCTCTTACAATTCCATGAATTCTTGCACCTTTCATTCCAATACAAGCTCCCACTGGATCAACTCTATCATCATATGATTCTACAGCCACTTTTGCTCTATCTCCTGGTGTTCTTACAATTTTCTTGATTGTAATTAATCCGTCAAATATTTCTGGAATCTCCAATTCAAATAATCTTTCTAAGAAGGCTCCTGATGTTCTTGATAAAATGATTTTTGGTGAGTTGTTAGTATGGTCAACTCTTTCTACAACAGTTCTGATAGTATCTCCTTTTTTGAAGAAATCTCCAGGAATCTGCTCAGATTTTGGTAGAATAAGCTCGTTACCTTCTTCATCCAAAATAAGCATTTCTCTTTTCCAGATTTGGTAAACTTCACCAGTCAATAATTCACCAATTTTATCTTTGTATTTTTTGAAAACATTGTCTTTCTCTAGTTCCATCACCTTGTTTATAAGGTTCTGTCTTAGAGCTAATATGTTTCTTCTTCCAAAATCTTCAATTTTCACTTCAATAGCAATCTCTTCACCAACTTCAAAATCAGCTTCAATTTTTAACGCTTTCGACAATTCAATTTCCAATGCAGGATCTTCAACTTCTCCATCTTTTACGATTTCCTTGTTAATCCATAATTCTAAATCTCCTTTATCTACATTGATAATAACATCTACGTTATCATCAGTTCCGTTAGCTTTTCTTACCATAGCTCTAAACACCTCTTCCAAAACTCCCATCATGGTAACTCTGTCAATGTTTTTAAACTCCTTAAATTCAGCAAATGAATCAATTAAATTTATACTGTCCATTGGTTTTTATTTAAATTTTATAATTATTTTGGTTTCCTTTATTTCATCAAACGCAAACGTAAGTTTGTGCTCTACTTTTAATTTCTTTTTTTTACCCTCTATTTTTTCTTTCGTTTCAAAAGTAATGGTAATGTCTTTTTCAGTCACATCTTGCATTAATCCTTGGTAAGATTTACTTGAATTAAGCATCACTTTTACGTCTTTACCTTCGTTTTTAACGTATTGTTGGTGAACCTTAAAAGGTAAACTTAGTCCTGGAGAAGTAACTTCTAGTTCAAAATCTTCTTCTTCACGATCTAGGTTGTGTTCCACCTGACGGCTGAACGCAATACAGTCGTTAATAGAAATAGGATCTGTTTTGTGATCTATTTCAACATAAATTTTGCTTGCGGTATTAATCTTTAAATCAACTAGATAGAATTCTGGATTCTCGTCTAACTTCTCATTGATTAAGCTGAGTACTGTTTCTTTATTTATCATTTTTTTACCAATAAAAAAGGAGCTCATTGGCTCCTTCTCTCCTTCTAATACGGTACAAATGTAATGATTTTTTCTTAAATCACTATATTTTCATGAGTTTTTTGAATTCTAAATAAATTTTTATTTCTCCTGATAGACAACTTCCATCACAGTTTGACCAACTGCCTTCAAACTGTTTTTATCAATTCCTTCCATGTTGTCTTTATGAGTGTGGTGGTAATCACCAAATGTGTTTGTAGTTGTATTCCAACCAATAATATCAATGGACGGGATGTTAGCTAAGATATTTACATATCTATGATCATCAGTAATTTGACCTATTTTGGTATTAATGAAATAGTTCGAGTAACCAATGTTTCTAGCTGTATTCCAAACTTTGTTAACTATATTGCCAGCATGATATGTAGAGAAATATTCTTTTGGATATTGAGCATTTGTCTCTCCAACCATGTCTAATAAAATTCCAAAACGAGGGCGATAATTTGCGATAGGAGGATTGTTACCCCAATATTGCGAACCTAAACACCAATCATCCTCAGCACCTCTATTCATACTTCCTTCAAATATTCCATAATCTTCTGCATCAAAAAAGATAATATCAACACCAAGTTTCGTTTCCTGTAAATTGAATTGACGTGCTATTTCTAACAATACACCAACTCCACTTCCTCCATCATTTGCTCCATCAATTGGTTCTCCTTGACGAGATTTATCCTTATCAGCAACTGGTCTTGTATCCCAATGGGAAAATAATAATAAGCGAGAAGTTTTTTCCGGATTAAATTGAGCTATAATATTCTTTATCTGTAGTTTATCTCCATTAAAAGCAGTTACCTCTCCCTCTTGAACCATAGTTTTAGCTCCATAACTATCTAGTTTTTTTACTAACCATTCTGCACAAGCAGTATGCTCTTTAGTATTAGGAACTCTAGGCCCAAAATCTACTTGAGTTTGGATAAAATCGTAAGCAGAATCAGCATTAAAAATTGGAGTAGGAATTCTTTCCTCAACTTGAGTATTAGGAGTTGGAATAACTCTATTTTCATCATCACATGATAAGAAAATAATCGTAAATAATATGAAATATAAACTTATTCTTTTTCCCATGTTGTTCCGTCTTTAGAATCCTTAAGTGTTATGCTTAAACTCGTAAGTTTGTTTCTTATTTCGTCAGCAAGGCTATAATTTTTGTTGTCTTTTGCTTCTTTTCTTAATCGGATAAAAAGTGACATCAATTCTTCGGTAAGTTCGTCTTTAGCTCCAGAATTTTCAACAGGTTTTAATCCCAAGACATCCCAAACATAACTATTCATAGTAGTAAGTAGTAGCTCCAAATCTGACCCAGAAATAGTTTCTTTTTCTCCGTGAATAGAATTAATCATTTTAACTCCGTCAAATAAATGTGCAATTAGGATTGGAGTATTAAAGTCATCATTCATTGCAGTTGCAAATTTCTCTACAAGTGCACTCACATCAACAGTTGAGCTATCAGAAGTTGAAAGATTTTGAATTGTTTGCATTGCATTCATCAACTTTTCAAATCCTTTTTCGGCTGCTGCTATGGCTGAGCTAGATAGGTCTAGTGTACTCGAATAATGCGATTGCATCATAAAGAATCGAATCACCAATTCAGAAAAGCCTTTTTCTAATAATGGATGGTCGCCAGAACCAAGTTGTTCTATAGAAACAACATTCCCTACCGATTTACTCATTTTAGCTCCATTCATTGTAAGCATATTGGTATGCATCCAATAATTAGCTGGCTCCGATTTCCCTCCCCCTTTGCTTTGCGCAATTTCGCATTCGTGGTGAGGAAATTTTAAATCCATTCCTCCTCCATGAATGTCAAACGTATCGCCCAAATATTTTGTGCTCATTACAGTACATTCAAGATGCCACCCAGGAAATCCTTCTCCCCAAGGAGAGTTCCATCTCATGATGTGTGATTCGTCTGCTTTTTTCCAAATTGCAAAATCAAGTGGATTTCGCTTTTCACTTTGTCCATCAAGTTCTCTTGTGTTGGGAATTAAATCTTCAATTTTCCTTCCAGATAATATACCGTAGTGGAATTTATCGTGGTATTTTTCTACATCAAAATAAACCGAACCGCCTGCTTCATACGCAAATCCGTTTTTTATTATTTCCTGAACCATTTCAATTTGCTCGATTAAATGACCAGTTGCAGAGGGTTCGATACTTGGTGGAGTAATATTAAATGCTTTCATCACATCATGAAATCCATTGGTGTAGTGCTGCACTACTTCCATTGGTTCCAAATTCATAAGTTTAGCTTGTTTTCCAATTTTGTCTTCTCCAGAGTCTTCGTCATTTAATAAGTGACCAACATCAGTAATATTTCTTACGTAACGAACAGAATAACCCAAATACTTCAAATATCTGTATACGATATCGAAAGAAAGAAAAGTACGAACGTTTCCAATATGAACATCACTATAAACCGTAGGTCCGCAAACATACATCCCAACATGATCTTTTAAGATTGGTTTAAACTCTTCTTTTTTTCCCGAAAGGGTGTTGTAAATTTTTAGGTTGCTCATTTGGTATCTATTGAAAGGTTAAAATTACGAATAGTTAGGAAGAAATTACGAATTACGAATTATGAATTAGTATAATTTAACTTAATCAGTTGTTTATAGGTTAAAATATAAACTCTCAAACTCAATTTTCTGAAGTTGAAAAGTTAATATTTAATAACAATTACATTAACTTTGACTTATGATTAACCAAGACCAAATAAATGATATAACAAAGAGACTGGCGGACCTAAACCGCTATCTTTGACTTAGACAGAAAGCGAGTAGAAATTGAGGAAGAAGAGATTAAAACTCATGACCCTGATTTCTGGAGCGATCCTGCTAAAGCTGAAAAGATTTTAAAGCAGATTAACTCAAAAAAGTATTGGGTTTCTATGCATAAATCCTTGATGGATAAAAAAGAAGATTTAGAAGTTTTGGTTGAATTCTTTAATGAAGGGGAGGAAAACGAACATGAAATAGACGCTTTACATACCACAGTAAAAACTGAACTTGAAGAACTTGAATTTAAAAACATGCTCTCTTCGGATGAAGATAAACTGAGTGCTGTATTACAAATTACGGCAGGAGCTGGAGGAACAGAAAGTTGCGATTTCGCAGAAATGCTAATGAGAATGTACTTGATGTGGAGCGAGAAGAATAGATTTAAAGTAAAAGAACTTAATTTCCAAGCAGGAGATGCTGCAGGTATAAAAACCGTAACGATTGAAATAGAAGGAGATTTTGCTTTTGGTTATTTAAAAGGTGAAAATGGAGTTCATAGGTTGGTAAGGGTTAGTCCATTTAATGCACAAGGAAAAAGAATGACTTCTTTTGCATCTGTTTATGTGTACCCATTAGTAGATGATACGATTGATATAAAAATAAACCCTGCTGATATTTCTTGGGATACTTTCCGTAGTGGAGGAGCAGGAGGGCAGAACGTAAACAAAGTAGAAACAGGTGTAAGAGTTAGACACGCTCCATCTGGTATTGTTATTGAAAACACGGAAACTCGATCACAACTTGGGAACAGAGAAAAAGCTTTGCAGTTACTTAAATCTCAATTGTATGAAATTGAAATGCAAAAGCAATTGGCTGCCAGAGAAGAAATTGAAGGAGACAAGAAAAAAATAGAGTGGGGATCTCAAATAAGAAGTTATGTTTTGGATGACAGAAGAGTTAAAGATCACAGAACTAATTATCAAGAAAGTAACCCGGATGCTGTATTAGACGGAAATATTGATGGCTTTTTGAAAGCTTATTTAATGGAAAATTAAACTATGAAATACACGATATACCACAATCCAAGATGTTCTAAAAGTAGAGAAGCTCTAGCTATTTTGGAAGAAGAGAAAGCAGAAATTGAAGTAATTAAGTATCTAGAAAATATACCTACAGAAGAGGAGTTGTTACTATTACTTGCAAAGCTTAACATAAAGCCATTTGACCTAGTTAGAAAAGGAGAAAAGCTTTATAAAGAGCAATACAAAAAACTGAATTTGAACGATCACGAATGGATAAAAGTGATGCTTGAAAATCCTAAATTGATTGAAAGACCAATAGTTGTTAAAGGAAATAAAGCTATTATCGGAAGACCACCAGAATTGGTAAAAGAATTGTAAAAGAAAAAGCATTTAATTAATTTTGAAAAAGAAATAAAAATCATGGAATACAGAATAGAGAAAGATACTATTGGTGAAGTAAAAGTACCAGCTGATAAATATTGGGGAGCTCAAACTGAGAGATCAAGAAATAACTTTAAGATTGGTCCTTCGGCATCTATGCCTCAAGAAATTGTGGAAGGATTTGCTTATTTGAAAAAAGCTGCTGCTTATACGAATTGCGAATTAGGTGTTTTATCTGAAGAAAAAAGAGATTTAATCGCCAAAGCGTGCGAAGAGATTTTGGATGGAAAACTATGGGATCAATTTCCTTTGGTTATTTGGCAAACAGGTTCGGGAACGCAAAGTAATATGAACGTGAACGAAGTTGTAGCTCACAGAGCTCAAGAGTTAGCAGGAAGAAAAATAGAAGAAGGAGAAAAGGTATTGTCACCAAATGATGATGTAAACAAATCTCAATCGAGTAACGACACTTTCCCTACAGGAATGCACATAGCTTGTTACAAGATGATTATGGAAACTACAATTCCTGGAGTTGAGCAATTGAGAGATACGCTTCAAGCAAAAGCAGAAGAGTTTAGAAACGTAGTAAAAATTGGAAGAACTCACTTAATGGATGCAACTCCATTAACTATTGGTCAAGAATTTTCTGGATATGTTTCGCAATTGAACCACGGGTTAAAAGCCTTGAGAAATACGCTAGCTCATTTATCTGAATTGGCACTTGGAGGAACTGCTGTAGGAACAGGACTAAATACTCCAAAAGGATATGATGTACTGGTTGCTAAATACATTGCAGAGTTTACAGGATTGCCTTTTATTACTGCAGAAAATAAATTTGAAGCTTTGGCTGCTCATGATGCGATTGTAGAATCTCATGGAGCATTAAAGCAATTGGCTGTTTCTATTAATAAAATAGGAAATGATATTAGATTAATGGCATCTGGACCAAGATCAGGAATTGGGGAATTAATTATTCCTGCAAATGAGCCAGGTTCTTCTATTATGCCAGGGAAAGTAAATCCAACACAAGCAGAAGCATTAACTATGGTTTGTGCTCAGGTTATGGGGAATGATGTGGCTATTTCGGTAGGAGGAATGCAAGGACATTATGAGTTGAATGTTTTTAAACCAATGATGGCTTCTAACTTTTTGGAATCTGCAAGATTAATTGGAGATGCTTGTAAGTCTTTTGATGAAAATTGTGCTAAAGGTATTGAGCCAAACTACGCAAGAATTGAGGAGTTATTGAATAACTCATTAATGCTAGTTACAGCTCTTAATACCAAGATTGGTTATTACAAGGCTGCAGAAATTGCAAATACTGCTCACGAAAACGGGACTACTTTGAAAGAAGAAGCTATTCGTTTAGGACATGTAACTGCTGAAGAATATGATCAATGGGTTATCCCAATGAATATGACTGGGAGTTTATAAGTTTTAATCTTATTCATAAAAAAAGCCTTCGTTCATGGGAACGAAGGCTTTTTTGTTTTCAATAAATTAAAAAGTAATCTTTACTGAATCACTACTTTTTTTGTAACTTTTTCAGTTCCATTAGTAATCATCACCATGTAAATTCCTTTAGAAACATTGTTTAAATCAACTTGTTTGTTGTTTATAAAGTTTCCTTGGCTAATTGTTTGTCCCGTAATAGAAATAACAGAATAACTTAAGTTTTCGTTTGAAGTAGAAGTCATGTTAATTACTCCATTTACTGCGAATATTTTAGTTCCATTTTCTAAAGTGTTTTCATTAACTGATGCAAATGATCTTTCAATTGTATAACAAGATGAATCAGAAGTTAGAGACACATTATTTATTCCTACTGCAGCATATGCGCAAATTTTCTGGAATAATGTTGCAGTTGGATCAGCTTGAAAGTTTACTGGACCAAGAGTTCTTGTAATTGAAGCACCAGGAGCTAAACCTCCTGCTGGAACCAATGCTCCAGAGACACCACCACTTACAAGTGCGAAAGATGTAAAGTTACCCCCATCAAGTCTAAACCAGTACCATATTGTATCTCCTGCAGGTATAGTTGTAGCTGAAGTATTTTCGATATCGATTGTAAAGCTTAAATTAGTAGCTCTAATTGTATCTCCAGGAGTTGTTGGTGCAGTTATCCTAGGCGAAACTTGAGAGAATGAAGCACTGAACATCAATGCAGTAAAAAGTGTTAAAAGTAAATTTTTCATCATATATATAATTTTTGGTTAAGTTCAAAAGTAGGTAAAGCTAATGTCATAGTAAAATATAACTTGTTAAAAAACATACAGCTTCAACAAGTTAAATCACAAAAATCAGATTGTATTGTTACAATCGATTTTTTAAATAGTCTATAACTTACCGAAGTTTAAACTTTATTGGAATTACCAATTGCACTCTTACTTCTTTGCCTCTTTGTTTTCCAGGGTTCCAATCACCCATATTTTCTATAGCTTTCAAAGCAATTTTATCAAGACCTGGGTCTAATCCTCTCACAACTTCAGCATTAGTTATTGTCCCATCAGGCTCTACAACAAACTGAACATAAACCGTTCCTTGCACTCCACTTTCGAGAGCAAAAGAGGTGTACTTTATTTTTTTACCTAAATACTCAAACAAAGCACTAGATGAATTTCCGTACTGAGGCATTTCTTCTACTACTTTAAATACCGTGATTATTTTTGGTTTCTTTTTAGGGCCAAAATTAAAAGTATCTGGTAATGCTCCAGGATCTGGAGTTGGCTTTCTCACCTTCATTGTATCAGGCTTTAACTTATTGTCGATTACAAAAGTATCAAGAATTTCTTGTTGAGATTGCTGAGGTGTTTTAGGCTCGGGTCTTAATATTTCTATATCTTCAATGTCTGGCTGTGTCTCGGCTAATAGGCCAATTTTATCTGCTGGTAAATCATAGTTTAAATCAAATGTTGCCCACTCAAATGCCATAAGAACTACTCCCAATGACGCTAGAAATCCAAAAAGGAAAAAGCTTCTTTTTTTGTTTTCTAGGCTTGCTGTTTTTGTTTTTTTAACTTCCATAGTTGTTGATTTTTAGATTATGACCTAATTATATAGTTTATTGGCAACACCATTTTCACTCTCACTTTGTGATAATTTTGTTCACCAGGAGTCCAATTTTTAAGACTTTTTACTGCTTCAACAGATTGTTGATCTAGTATTTCGTTTAGACCTCCTTTTATTTTAACATTAGAAATCGATCCATCTTTTTCTACAATAAATTCTACGTAAACTTTACCACCCATTCCAGTGGTATTTCTTGATAGCTTTTTTGCTAAATCTTTATATAAAGATTTCATACCTCCAGGATATTCGGGCATTACTTCAGCTATACTGATAGGAATATCTTCCACAGTAGGTAAATTATTATTTGCAAATTGTGGAACCGAATCAAAATCTAATCCATCATCCTCAGAATTATCTTCGTCTTTTACGACAGGGTCTTTTGGTAATTCTTCTTCAGGAATTTCTTCAATAATAAATTCCTCTTCAATAGGTTTTTGGATTTCAACCTTAGGTTTTGGTTGTTCAATAATTAGTTCCTCAACAGCTGGTTCGTATTCTACTAATTCGCCTATTTCAATCTCTGGCAAAGTAAAATATTCATCATAGTTTATCCATTCAAATGCCATAAGCATACTCCCGGCAGATACTATTAAACCAAAAAGAAATAGATTTCCCTTTTTACGCTCTAGGTTAGCGTGTTTGTTTTTTTTGATTTCCATAACGAAACGTTTTTATTGTTGATTAGTACTTTTCTGTACACTTCAACAACCGTTCCGTTCATTAACAATGGGTTAACAAGTTATTTTAAGGTCAATTTAAACCCTTTACCGTGAATATTTACAATTTCCACTTTCTCATCTAAGGATAAGTACTTCCTTAATTTTGTGATGTAAACATCCATACTTCTCCCGTTAAAATAATTGTCATCTCCCCAAACGGCTTTTAACAAATCGTTCCTATCTACCTCTTTTCCAATGTTTTTGCTCAATACTTTAAGTAATTCACTTTCCTTGGTAGTTAGTTTTTGTTCTTTTCCCTGAAATGAAAGAATACGAGTATTAAAATCGAATAAATAATTATTGATTGAATATAAATGAGTTTCCTCTTTCTTGTTTGTACGTTTAAGAATTGCTTCTACTCGTGCCAATAACTCTTCCATACTAAATGGTTTAGTAAGGTAATCATCTGCGCCAAGTTCAAAACCTTTAAGCTTATCATCCTTCATACTTTTTGCAGTAAGGAAAAGGATTGGAGTCTCTCGGTCAATACCTCTAATATCTTTAGCCACAGAAAAACCATCTTTTTTAGGCATCATTACATCCAAGATTACAAAATCAAATGAACCGGCTGTAAATGCAGAATATGCTTCCTCACCATCAGTGGCAAGAGTGCATTTAAATCCTTTTGCTCGGATGTATTGGCTCAATAACATTCCTAAATTCGGATCATCTTCTGCTAATAAAATTTTAGTTGGTTCCATAGTTTCTTTATTTGTTTTCTATTGGTAATGATATAATAAACGTACTTCCTTTGTCTTTGGTGCTTTTTACAGAAATAGTTCCTCCGTGCAGCTCTACTATAGATTTCACGTAGTTAAGTCCCAGTCCAAATCCTTTTACATTATGTAAATCACCAGTTGGTATTCGGTATAGTTTTTCGAATACTCTATTTAAGTTTTCTTTAGAAATTCCAATACCGTTATCATTTACTTTTATAACAAAGTCTTTCACGGTTTTTAAAGCAGAAATCTTTATTTGAGGAATTTCACTCGTGTATTTAATAGCATTATCAATTAAGTTCTGAAACACATTGGTTAAGTGTTGTTCATCACCTTCAAAACTCATGTCGGCTAAATCACTAGCAATAGAAATATCTCCACCTAGTTGCTTAATTTTTAATGAGAATTTACTTTTTACCTGTTCAATAATTTCTACTAAGTTCACTTCCTCTTTCTTCAATTTCATTTGACCTTTATCCAGAATTGCTGTTTTCAATACCGTTTCAACAAGGCCACTAAGCCTAGTGTTTTCTTGGTTTATCATGGCAACAAATGTTTGCTGCGACTCTGGTGAATTCATGTCTTTATCATTAAGAGCCTCACAAGCAAGTTGTATTGTTGATATAGGAGTTTTCAGTTCATGAGTCATGTTATTAATGAAATCATTCTTAATTTCTGAAAGCTGCTTTTGTTTGTGGATGGTAGTTACTGTGAAGTAAAAAGCATAAATAACAGTAAGGATAAGAATTAAAGAAATACTCAGGATTAACAGCATTTTTTTGAAAATAAACCTGTTTTTTTGAGGAAAAAATATACTGATAATAGGCTGTTTAAGAGTGAAATTATCTACAAAAAACTGTAAGTTAATTCCCTCACTAATTAACTGTTTGGTGTATTTTTTTGTTGCAGTATCTTGTTCGAAAAGGGATTCAGCATTTACATCATACACACCAAATACATATGAAGTGTTTATTCCTCTCTTTTGAAGCTGAGCTTTAATGAGCGAATCAATTTGCTTCGAAGTTATTTTATCCGACACCTTTTGAAAAGGAGTATTATCCAACATGGCATCAAACAAAGCATTGATATCAGTAACGCCTGAGTTTAATTTCTTTTGACTTTTAATTTGTCTATTCTGTTCATTTTGCTGAACTACTTTTGGAATAAGTTGAGTTACCTCTATTAATGTATTCCTTGCATCTTGATCAAATTGAGATTTACGAACTTCTATGGCGCTATTTATCCAAATCATCTGAACGATAATTAAGCCAATAATGGCAACACTGATAAGTGTAACGATAGTTTTTAAGTTAAGTCTCATTGTATTAAGAGCTAAATTAAGATTAAATTCTGTCCAATTGCATAACCTAAAAGGTTTTTAACTTTCTTTAACACCACTAATAATTGTCATATTTACCTATATTTGCTAGCAAATAACAAGGAACAAAAAGCAAAAAGATGGCAAAGAATAATATTCAAAACGTAGATCAGTTGAATAAAATTGTTGAGAATACATCACTTAAGGGAGATGTAGATTCTCAAAATAACATTCGTGTGGATGGAACAATTTCTGGAACACTTAAGGTGAAAGGTAAGCTGGTTTTAGGCTTAAAAGGAACTGTAGAAGGAGAAATTGTTTGTGAAAGTGCAGAAATTGAAGGCTCAATAAAAGGAAACATTCATGTTTCGGGTTTATTATCTTTAAAGTCAACAGCAAAGATAGAAGGGGATGTAACCACTCAAAAATTATCTATCGAATCTGGAGCAGTTCATAATGGTCATACATCTATGTCGTCTTCCGTTAAGGTTGAAACTCTAATAACTAATGGATAAAACACCTTTATACTTTTTATTCGTAGCTGCAGTTTTTGGCGGTATATTATGTGATAGATATGTAGGGACTTCCTTGCCGTTTTTTACTGTTGCATTTTTATTAGTAGCAGGGATTATATATTTCACTGTTACCAACAAACCCAAAAATGACGAGTAAAAAGCAAAAAACCACTAAAAAGGTGAATGTTTTTGCCAGATTTTCTTCTGCAGGAATACAGATGGCAGTAGTAATTGTTGGAGCTGTTTTTTTAGGTCAGTATCTTGATACTTTCCTTGAAACTGAAACCCCTTGGCTGACAATATTATTTGCTTTACTAGGTGTTTTTGGAGGTTTATACTTAATTATAAAAGAAGTAATATCACTAAATAAGGATTAATATGTACTTAAAAGCATTAAGCCAATCGGCTATAATATCTGCAATTTTTTTCTGCTTACACATTGGATTGTCAACGTTAATAGGTAGTCCTACAACAGCAGATTTAGTATTAATTCATGCAGTTCTATTTTCGCTAACATTTGGCGGGTATTGCGCATTATTGGCAATAGATAAGTTTGATCACAATAAGGTTGGGTTTACTTTCTTGGCTATTTCTACACTTAAGCTATTAGTCTCTGCTAGTCTCATTCTTATTATGGTTAGGGTTTTTGAAAAACCAAATGCAATTGCTATTCACTATGCAGGCATTTATTTTTTTTATGTGCTTTTCTTGGCTTTTCAAACATTTAGGTTAGTAAACTTAAAATAGGATTTAAGAGGATATTAAGAATAAACATCCGCTATAATTTTCGGTTAAATAAAAGTTTATCTACATTTGCATAAAATTTCAAGGAATCAAAGAAAATGTTCAAAAAAACAAGCCTTTTAACCATTGTATTTGCACTAAGTATTTTGTTCGCAAAATCCTCTGCGCCAGCCGTTTCTGAAAATCATTCTGAAACCGAAAAATCTGAAAGCTACAATCCGGTTCCTATGATTATGCATCACATTGCAGATGCACACGAAATTCATTTCTGGGGAGAAGGAGAAAACTCAGTCTCTGTTCCTTTACCAGTTATCCTTTGGACAAATAACGGATTAGTTTCATTTATGAATAGCGAATTTCACCATGATGATGCAGGCCACCATGTAGTTGAGAAGAAGGGGATGAAGTTCACTAAAGCCCATGGAAAAATTTATTACGCTAATGAAAATGCAGATTCTCATGGTTCTTATATATCTCATGATGAAGATGGACATTCTGAAAATTCAAAACCTTTAGACTTCTCAATAACTAAGAGTGTAGTAGGGATTTTTGTTACTATGATTATTCTGTTGTTAGTGTTTACATCTGTAGCCAGAAGTTATAAGACTAACGGAGGAATACCAAAAAAACTTACAGGATGGATGGAACCATTAGTAGTATTTGTAAGAGACGATATCGCTAAAGAAAACATTGGAGAAGCTAAGTACAAGAAATTTGTACCGTTCCTATTATCAATTTTCTTTTTCATATTAGTATTAAATATTTTAGGATTAACTCCTCTAGGATTTAATGTAACAGGTAACATAGCTGTAACTCTAGTTCTAGCTTTAGTAACTTTATTTGTAACATTAAAGAGTGCCAACAAAAATTACTGGGGACACATATTTAATCCACCAGTTCCAGGAGCACTTAAGCCACTTATGATTCCTATAGAGATCGTAGGGATATTTACAAAACCATTTGCCTTAATGATTCGTTTGTTTGCGAATATTACAGCAGGTCACATTGTAATATTGAGTTTAATATCTTTAATCTTTGTTGCGCAAGCTGGGTCAGGAACAGGAATGGCTTGGGCCGTTTCCCCTGCAGCATTTGCATTAACATTATTCATATTTGTATTAGAAGTACTAGTTGCTTTTTTACAAGCATACATATTTACATTACTTACAGCTCTATTCGTAGGAATGTCAGTAGAAGAACATCATTAATTAACACAATTTATTAACCAGTTCGTAAATACGGACACAAAACAAAAACAAATGGCAGTAGTAGGAAGCGTAGCAGCAATTGGAGCTGGATTAGCAGTAATCGGAGTTGGACTTGGAATCGGAAAGATTGGAGGTTCAGCAATGGAAGGTATCGCAAGACAACCTGAAGCAGCTGGAAAGATCCAAACTGCAATGATTATCGCAGCAGCACTTATTGAAGGTGCAGGACTATTTGGTATTGTTGTAGCTCTTTTAGGATTATAAGAGTACAATTTATACTAAGAAATTTTTATAACCTTGTAACGGTTGGTTACAAGGTTGTAATTTTTTAAATTTTTGTTTTAAAAAGGTAAACACACACATTATGGATTTAGTAACACCTAGTATAGGATTAATATTTTGGACAACATTAGCTTTTCTTACTCTACTATTTTTGTTGAGAAAATTTGCTTGGAAACCGATATTAACTGCGGTTAACCAGAGAGAAGAAACCATTTCTAATGCAATGAATGCAGCTGAAGAAGCAAAGAAAGAAATGGCTAACTTAACTGCTTCTAACGAGAGATTGTTGAACGAAGCAAGAGAAGAGAGGGATGCTTTGATGAAAGAAGCAAGAGAAATGAAGGCTGAAATTGTTGCTAAAGCAAAAGAAGAAGCTCAAGGAGAAGGAGAAAAAATGATTGCAAATGCAAAAGCAACAATCGAAATGGAAAGAAAATCAGCTATCGCAGATTTGAAAAACCAAGTTGCTGCACTATCTATCGATATAGCTGAAAAAGTGGTAAAAGGGACTTTAACAGGTGACGATAAACAAAAAGCATTAGTAAACGAATTAGTAGAAGAAGTAAACCTTAACTAAGGTTTTAACCTTTTAAACAATACTATGAAAGACAGTAAAACAGCATCACGATACGCAAAAGCATTGTTAAGTTTGTCGCAAGAGAGCGGAAAACTTGAAGATGTGTATGGAAACATGCAGTCTTTATCGGCTACTTTAGCAGATAGTTCAGATTTACGTTCGTTAATTAAAAACCCTACAATTAAAGAAGACGAAAAAAGTAAAGTATTTACTGCTTTATTTGGTTCTACCTTTAATGAAGGAACTATGAACTTGATTAACTTATTAATTAAGAACAAAAGAGCGCAATTGTTGGGAACAACAGCTGAGCAGTTTATAGCATTATATAAAGAGAGTAAAAACATTGTGACTGCTCAAGTAACATCAGCTACTAAGCTTGATGAAGAACAAAAGAACAAAGTACTTTCTTTGTTAAAGCACGATGGAGAAGTTGAGATTATAGAAAAAGTAGATGCTTCGCTTATCGGAGGATTTATTGTAAGAGTAGGAGATAAGCAAATAGATGCAAGCATTGCAACTAAATTTAAGAATTTACGAAAAGAGATTTCATTAAACTAAATAACCATTACAATTAACTAAAATGGCAGGAATAAAACCAGCAGAAGTATCTGCAATTATCAAGGAGCAATTATCAGGATTTAAAACTGAAGCTCAATTAGAAGAAGTAGGAACTGTATTACAAGTAGGTGATGGAGTTGCACGTATCCACGGATTATCTAATGTAGAATCAGGAGAGCTTATTGAATTTGAAGATGGATTGCAAGCAATTGTATTGAACCTGGAGGAAGATAATGTTGGAGCTGTACTTTTAGGAGCATCTGATGTTGTAAGAGAAGGAGCTTCTGTAAAAAGAACTAACCGTATTGCTTCTATCAAAACAGGTGAAGGAATTGTAGGAAGAGTTGTTGATACGCTAGGAGCACCAATTGATGGAAAAGGACCTATTGAAGGTGAATTATACGAAATGCCAATCGAAAGAAAAGCACCAGGTGTAATTTACAGACAACCGGTAACTGAGCCATTACAAACAGGAATTAAGGCAATTGATGCAATGATTCCAGTAGGAAGAGGACAAAGAGAATTGATAATTGGAGATAAGCAAACTGGTAAAACTACTGTTGCTATTGATACTATTATCAATCAAAAAGAATTTTTTGATAAAAGAGAACCAGTTTATTGTGTATACGTAGCGATAGGGCAAAAAGCATCTACAGTTGCAGGAATCGTAAAGAAATTTGAAGAAGCAGGAGCAATGGCTTATACAACTATTGTAGCAGCTAATGCATCTGATCCAGCACCACTACAGTATTATGCACCATTTACTGGAGCAGCAATTGCTGAATTTTTTAGAGATACTGGAAGACCAGCTTTAATTGTATATGATGATTTATCTAAGCAAGCAGTTGCTTACCGTGAAGTATCACTACTATTGAAAAGACCTCCAGGAAGAGAAGCATACCCAGGAGATGTATTTTTCTTGCACTCAAGATTATTAGAGAGAGCAGCAAAGATTATCGAAATTGATGAAATTGCTAAAGAAATGAATGATTTACCAGATTCTATGAAAGGAATGGTAAAAGGAGGAGGTTCTATTACTGCATTGCCAATTATTGAAACGCAAGCAGGAGATGTATCGGCCTATATTCCAACAAACGTAATTTCTATTACGGATGGACAAATTTTCTTAGAGCAAGATTTATTTAACTCAGGTGTGAGACCAGCAATTAACGTAGGTATTTCGGTATCTAGAGTTGGAGGAAACGCTCAGATTAAATCAATGAAAAAAGTAGCTGGAACATTGAAATTGGACCAGGCACAATATAGAGAATTAGAGGCATTTGCTAAATTTGGATCTGATTTAGATGCAAGTACAAAAGCAGTACTAGATAAAGGAGCAAGAAACGTAGAGTTATTGAAACAAAACGAAGGGTCTCCATTATCAGTAGAGCACCAAATTGCCGTATTATACGTAGGAACTAAAGGATTAATTGGTAAGGTGCCAGTTAATAAAGTAAAGCAATTTGAAGAAGAGTACATTGCTTATATGGAAGCAAAGCACAGACCAATGTTGGACTTGTTACAAGCTGGTAAATTAACTGACGAAGTAACTGATACATTAACTGCAGTTGCAGCTGAACTAAGCGCAAAGTACTAAGAAATAGATTTTTATTCTCTAAAAGAGTAATACATGGCTAACTTAAAAGAAATACGAAATAGGATTACCTCGGTAAATTCAACAATGCAGATTACTTCTGCAATGAAGATGGTATCAGCTGCAAAGCTTAAAAGAGCTCAAGATGCAGTTACTCAATTATTACCGTATGCCAACAAGCTTCAAGAAATCCAGATAAACTTAAGTGCAAGTTTGGATAGCTCAGAAGGTGTTTACTCTCAAGAAAGAGAAGTGAAAAACGTGATGTTTGTAGCTGTAACTTCTAACAGAGGATTGTGTGGAGGATTCAACAACAACATTACTAAAAGAGTGAATGTATTGGCTAAAGATTATGCTAATGCAAACGTTCATTTCTTGGCAATAGGAAAGAAAGCACAAGAGTTTTCGAAGAAAAACTTCGCAGACACTAACATGCCTGAGATTCCTACAGACTTAGAGAAGTTATATGCAGATTTAAACTTTAAGTCAGTATCGGAAGTTGCTGAATTAATAATGGAGTTATACAGAGAGGAAAAAGTAGATAAAGTAGTATTGGTATACAATCACTTTGTAAATGCTGCTAACCAAACTGTAATGACTGAGCAGTTTTTGCCTATTGAATCTATAGATGCAGAAGAAAATGTAACTAGTAATGCTGATTATATTTTTGTTCCTTCTAAAGAAAAGATTATCGAAGATATAGTTCCTAAATCATTGAAGATACAATTGTACAAAGGAGTGCTTGATTCTCATGCAGGTGAGCACGGAGCTAGAATGACAGCAATGCACAAAGCAACAGATAATGCTGGTGATATGTTATTCGATCTTAAACTTACTTACAACAAAGCTAGACAAGCATCTATTACTAACGAAATCCTTGAGATTGTTGGTGGAGCAGAGGCTTTGAAAAACTAAGACTAAACATTAAATTGATATTGAAAAGCACTGACGAAAGTTGGTGCTTTTTTTGTTAGTTGTTTTAGTGATTTGTAAAGTCGCAATTACATTCCACATTGTCATTCCTGCGAAGGCAGGAATCTTAAAGCGAGAATCAATCTGATGGATGAGATTCACTTTTTCAAGGGAATGACACGAATAGTTTTTAATGTTTTAACTTCCCTCCTTGAGGAGGGATTGAGGGAGGTGACTTTTCTAAAGAAATTATATTTAAAATTTTTTTATTTCAAATTTGGTTAATTCTTCAATTGGATAAGCACCTGTTTTATTCCAAATTTCAATACAATCAATTATTCCATTTTCAAAATGAACTGTCAAATCAGCCAAAATATTTTTTGAGCTATTTATCAATTCATATTTTTCTAATTGATGATTAAAATCTCCAAACAAATCTTCTAGTTCAGTTTTAGACAGCCTGAATTGTTCAATTTTAGCGTTATAATCAAAGTAAACAAAAAGTCCTATTCCAGTATGTTCAGTATCTTTTACGTTTAAATATTGAATTTGTTGAGATATTTTCTTTTCGTACTTCTCTCCCTCAATAGTTAGTTTTAAAATACTTAATATTAATTCCGATTTTTCCATTTTGAAATCTTAATTCAATCCTAAATCCCCCAGCTCTCAGCCATTTCCCAATTAGATCGTATTTCTATTTCCATAGGGAAGTAAAAAACTTGTTCAGGTTTTAGTTTTAGGTAATAATCGCCAGTATCCCATTTTCCATTTTGGTTTAAATCTTCTACTGCTTTTATCGAGTATTTTCCAGGTTTTAGATTTTTGAAGTTGACTTCAGAAACTCCAGATGCAGTTTGTTTCTCTATCAAGTTTCCTTTATCATCTATAATTGAAATGAGGTAATTTACCGAGTCATTTTTAGGTTTTAGCTTAAGAGTAAAAATTCCAAAGTAATCATCTTTTCTAATTGTGATTCTACCTGAAATTGTATCCGTGTTTTGTATCCCAAAAATATCAGTAACCGTATTTGGTAGAATTAAGTATTTGTAGCTTTCGTCCTCTTTTGAGTCAAAAGATAAATTAAGACTTTGGTTGTCCTTCGAAACAGATGATAAAGCTAACTCGTTAGTGTCTTTAAACACTGTTACACCATTTATACTAAAACTATCTATAGGCTGTTCAAAAACAAGAGTGAATGGCTTATTCTTGCTTATTGTTCGTGACTTAGGTTTTGCTTTTAAGTTAGGAGCTTTTTTAGGTGCTGGAAAAGGATAAATGTTAATCGCTTCCAGGGTTGTATCCAGCCAAACTTTTAAAGTAGATTTTTCAAGACCTAAATTTGGTTTCCATATAACCACAGAATCTCGCTTTTCGTTTATTTCTATAGATTCGTATTTTAACTCTGTGCTATCGCTTTTGTAAATAGTTATTGAATCTGCAGTACGTGCAAAAGTCATTACCAATTTACCTGGATAGTAATATTTTTTTGTTGTTAAAGCTTGTTTTTTGTAATCTTTGGTGAATATAGAAATTACTGAATAAGAAGGAACTGTATCCGAAAATAAGGAGATTAGAGAATCCTTACCAGCTACTTGCTCGTTAGGTAAATCGTACAAAAAATTTCTGTTTCCATCCTTAAGTGCGAACAGTTTATAGGTTCCTGATTTTAGATAATTCATTAAATAATTACCCTGTTTATCAGTAACGGAATAGTAAATAGGTTTGCTTTTAGAGACTATAGAATCCGAAAAATCTTCATACAACATAACCACAACTCCTTCTGCTGGTTTTCCTGTAAAAGCATCAATTACTTTTCCTCTGGTAGACATAGAATCAATATAATCCCCTGTAGAAAACACATATTTAAAATCAAGAATCTTGTTCCCTACAGTATAATCAGAAATGGCATCACCAAAATTAATGGTGTAAGTAGTATTTTCTTTTAATTGCCTTTCAAAGAAAATAGTAAGCGTTTTTCCTTTGGTAATAAACTTCGGTTCGTTTTCTATACTTGGCGAAAAGAACACATTGGCAGTAGGATTTTTTAGCACAAAATATTCGTTAAAAGTTAACACGATTTGGTTTCCTCTAAAATTTGTAGAATAATTTAATGGAACAGTTCCATTACTATCTAAAGCTGGTGGAATAATATCTGGATCTCCTCCGGTAGGGGCAGATATTTGCGCACAGTTTTGTAAGAGGATAATTCCTAACAAAAGCGATATGTAGTAAATGAATTTCATTTAGAGATTATAGTAACTTAAAACTTAAAAAATTATTTCATTTAGTAATGACGATAAATACTTATTGTCAATCTCGTCAAAGGTATTTAATTCTGAACTATCCACATCCAATACGGCTATTACTTCTTTGTTTTTGAGAATAGGAATCACGATTTCTGATTTTGATAATGAGCTACAAGTTATGTGTCCATTAAATTTTTCTACATCTGGAACTATTACAGTTTCAGCTTTATCCCAAGAAACACCACAAACTCCTTTTCCTTTTCTAATTCTGGTACAAGCAACTGGCCCCTGAAAAGGTCCTAAAACTAATTCATTATTTTTAACAAGATAAAATCCAACCCAAAGAAACCCGAAAGCCTCTTTCAATCCAGCAGAAACATTAGCCAAATTAGCTATTACATCTTCTTCTCCAGTTATTAATGCCTTCAGTTGAGGGATTAATTCTTCGTACTTACCTTCTTTTGATAAGGTTTTTGATAGGTTTAAATCTTCTGCCATTTCTATTGGTCTAACGAAAACTGAAAAGCTTCCATCATTTTATAAAAAATTTGTGTGTTGTCGTAAATACTAGCAAAATTTTCGGCTCCTTGCCCATAAGCAAAAACAGGAATCATTGCTGCACTATGTTTTAAAGTAGAAAAACCACCAACAAGGTTTGTTCCGTCTAAATCACCACCAATAATTGCATACCCACCCGTTTCGTGATCGGCTGTAATAATTACAAGTGTTTCACCATCCTGGTCTGCAAAGTCTAGTACTTTTTGTATTGCGTTATCAAAGTCAATCATTTCACGAATAATATAAGGCGAATCGTTATTATGCCCTCCCCAATCAATTTGAGAACCTTCTACCATCATAAAAAAACCATTAGTATCTTTCTTTAAAACCTCCAATGCTTTTTCTGTAGCCAAAGGTAATATTGGGCCTCTACTTGGAGCATTATCCCCTTTTTCGAACACTAATTTTCCTGGCTGGGTAGGAGAATAGAGATATATCATTTTAGATATTCCTTCAGTAGAAAAATCTTCAGTCAAAGTATCTAAAACAGTGTAGTTTTTAGATTTTAATTCCTCGTATAAATTTCTTCCGTCAGATCTTTTTTCAAAATATTTTTCACCACCACCAATAAGCACATCTACACCACTATTAATAAATTGTGCCGAAATAGGTTCGTTAGCCTCATACCTCCTTGGGAAGTGGGCATAAAAACAAGCTGGAGTTGCATGAGTAACTGTGCTAGTTACTACAATTCCAGTGGCTTTATTGTTTTCTTCGGCATATTCTATAAAGGTTTTATAATTAATAGAATCTTTCATTGACTGAGAAATCTTTCCATTTTTGGTTTTTTTACCTGTGGCAAATGCTGTTGCTCCTGCAGCTGAATCGGTTATTAAATCATCTTCAGAATTCGTTTTAATAAGTCCAATAACTTTACACCTTTCTAAGTTCAATTTGTTTCCATTGGCATACATCCCTGCAGTAATTTGAGAAATACCCATTCCATCACCAATCATCAAAATGATATTTTTTGGAAGTTTAATCAAAGGTTTTTCAGCTTCAATTATCTCGAGTGTTTGAGTTTTATTCGAATTTTTATGATTCGAACAAGCAAACAGAGTAAAAAGGACAAGAATCCAAACAGATGTTTTCATAAAAAATGATTTTATCAAAGATACAATTCACAGACTAATTCTATCAATAAATTGATTATCGCAATACTAAAAGAGTATAAATTGAGTTTATTTGGTTTAATCCAGACAGATTTTTTAACAATTAACTTTAGTAAAAACTTAAATATTAAAACTACTTTTATTCTAATAATAGATAACTAAATCAATGAAAAATCTCTTTTTATTACTCTTTTTCTCAATTTTTATAACTTTCTCTTTTTCTCAAGATTACACTATTTCAGGATTTATTTCTGATGCAGGTTCAGGAGAAAAGCTAATTCAAGCCACAGTTCTTGATTTAAATTCATCATTTGGTACTTCCTCTAATTTATATGGCTTTTACAGTTTTACCCTACCCAAAGGAGAAGTTCAGGTTAGATTTTCTTATGTAGGATATCAATCTATAATTAAAACAATTAAGCTAGATACAAATCTTAGAATAAACATTGAGCTAAAGGCGAATTCTACTCTTGATGAATTTACGGTTGTTGGAACTGAATCTGAACAGATTCAAGAAAGAACCCAAATGAGTACTGTAGATGTATCCATGGAAAAAGTAAAATCACTTCCAGTGTTTTTGGGTGAGCAAGATATTATGAAAACGATTCAACTTTTACCAGGAGTACAATCTGGAAGTGAAGGTTCAAGTGGATTATATGTAAGAGGAGGAGGGCCAGATCAAAATTTAATATTGTTAGATGGTGTTCCTGTTTACAATGCATCACACTTATTTGGTTTCTTTTCAGTTTTTAATGCAGATGCTATTAACTCAGTTCAGTTAATAAAAGGAGGTTTTCCAGCCCGTTATGGCGGGAGATTATCTTCTGTAATTGACATTAGGATGAAAGAAGGGAATCAGAAGGAGTTTCATGGTGAAGGTTCTATTGGATTAATTGCATCACGTTTTTCTTTTGAGGGACCAATAGTTAAGGATAAAACCTCTTTTATTATTTCGGCAAGAAGAACTTACATAGACCTTTTAGCTAGGCCTGTTATAAAAGCTGCTGCAAAAAGCCAAGGGACGAACTTAGTTGCAGGCTATTATTTTTATGATTTAAACGCAAAAATTAATCATAAGATTAACGATAATAATAGATTGTTCTTAAGCACCTATGTTGGGGATGATAAATTCTATGCTAACTCTCAAGAAAGTTATACTTTCAATGCAATTGAAAGTACATATGACAGTGAAAATATTTTAAAATGGGGAAATGCTATTGCTGCATTAAGATGGAATAGTATCATAAATGACAAACTATTTGTAAATACTACACTGCGATACAGTAAGTACAATTTTAATGTAGGTTTTTCGGAAACTTCAACCGAAAAAGGGCCAGGAGTTGATAATACTAATTCATTTAGCTTCAACTATATTTCTGGAATAGAGGATTGGTCGGGAAATGTCGATTTTGACTTTGTTCCTTCACCTAATCACTACATTAAATTTGGTATAGGTAACACTTATCATACATTTAGTCCAGGTGTAAATCAATTTAAAACTTCAGAGGCTGCTGGTTCAATTGATACTACTTTCGGCTCCAGAAATCAATACGCTCATGAGGCAAGTATATATATTGAAGATGATTTAAAAATAAGCGAATTATTAAAAGTAAACATAGGACTTCATGGTTCGGCATTTTTTGTAAATAACACGAACTACATGAGTTTTCAACCACGTTTTTCTGGGAGATATTTATTAGATGAAACAATGAGTATAAAGGCTTCTTATGCCAGAATGGCTCAGTTTCTTCATTTGCTAACGAATACTTCTATTGGTTTGCCAACAGATTTGTGGGTTCCTGCTACTGATAGAATTGCACCACAAACCTCTGATCAAATTGCAATTGGTTTTGCTAAAACTCTGAAGAAACAATATGAAGTAAGTGTTGAAGGATACTATAAATGGATGAACAACCTAATAGAATATAAAGATGGAGCTTCATTTTTTGGTTCAGAAACTGATTGGCAAGACAAAGTAGAGTCGGGTAGAGGTTGGTCCTATGGAGGAGAACTATTATTAGAAAAGAAACTTGGTAAAACTACAGGATGGATTGGTTATACGTTATCATGGACCAACAGACAGTTTGACAACATCAATTTTGGTGAAGTTTTTCCTTATAAATACGACAGAAGACATGATCTTGGAATTGCCGTTACTCATAAATTCAATAAAAAAGTAGATAAGAAAGGGAGAGATAAATGGATTGATGTAGGAGCTGTATTTGTTTATGGAACTGGTAACGCTACAACATTAGGACTAGAAAGGTATAATGGAGCAGGAAATGGTAATTTTTTCGGGAATGAAATTGTGCATATTGATGGGCGAAATAATTATCGAATGCCCAATTACCACAGATTAGATTTGGGTGTAAACATCCATACAAAACTTAAAAGAGGAGAGCGTACTTGGAGTTTTGGATTATATAATGCTTATAGCCGTCAAAACCCTTTCTACTTATTTTTTGGATTCGAAAATAATGAAAGAGTACTTAAGCAGATTAGTTTGTTCCCTATTTTACCGTCATTTAGTTATAATTTTAAATTTTAGAGTAATGAAAAATATAATCATATCAATACTTGTAGTTTCTGCCTTTGTATCTTGTCAAAAAGTGTTGGAGTTGGATGAAGAGACAAAAACATCTAAGCTTGTTGTTAATTCATTGTTTGATGACCAAGGGAGATGGGAAGTTAACGTAAGTAGAAGCCTAAGTGTATTAGACAATGGCCAATTATCTATTATTGATGATGCAATCGTTTCTATTTATGAAGGAGGCAATCTTGTTTCGAACTTAATTTATGATGGGGAAAAATACATTGCTTTAGGTCTTATTTCTTCACCAATTGCTGGCAAAGAGTATAGAGTAGAAGTGTCAGCTCCCAACTATAATTCAGTTTCTTCGAAAGATATTTGTCCAGTTTCAGTTCCATTAATTAACGTAGTTACAGATACCGCTATAAATTCTTTTAATGAGGGTGTTGTGACTTTTGATGTTACTTTTCAAGATCCAGGAGGAAGTGATAATTACTATGGAATTGGTTTAGAGATTACCAGATATTATATTCAATCAAACACCTCAGGTGGTTTTGACACCATTTTATCAGATGTTTATGAGCCGTATATTAATTCAACCAACCCAATAATTGATAATAGCGGAACAGATAATTTTTCACAAACACTTACTTTTAAAGACAATTTAATTGAAGGTGAAAGAACCACGCTTTCCTTTGATTATAGTTACTACTATATTAGTTCTCCAAACGAATACATTGTAAGCAAGATAAAATTTTATTCATTTTCAGAAGCTACATATAATTACACAAAGTCATATGAAGCATTTAGGAATACTGATGGGAATCCTTTTGCTGAGCCAGTTCAGGTTTACACTAACGTAGAAAATGGATTTGGAATTTTTGGAGGAAGGTCTATCTACGAGCTTGAATTCTAACCAAAAACAGTTTCCAAAACAGTTAATGATTTTAACTCTCTCATATCTGTATGGTATCGATAATAGGTAACTATTAATTGCAAAGCACGTTTACGTGATTGATTAGTAAACTGAGCAGAAATCCCTTCTTCAAACGCTAAATCATATAAGTGTTTGAAAAGAACGGTTTCACTTTCGTCAAAAAAGTGAATATGAGTTGGTATAGAACCTTTTATCTCTCCTTCAGCAAAATCAAAATATGTTCCTTTACTTTCTGTGTCTGGCTCAAGACCTAAATATGAAGTGAATTGCATTAAAAAGATAAGATGAAAATCCATTGAGAGAGGTTGAGTTTCCAGCTCCAATATAGTTTTAATCAGAAAATTAAATTTCTGTAAATTCTTTTCCTCTTCTTGTATTACATGATTTAATATCTCGTTCAGGAATATTAAAATATTTGATCTATAAATATCTTGATAAATATCTCTTAAGGGATATTCTGTTTCGTAATCCTTAATGTTATTTAGCTCATTTTTAGGATTGGCATATGCCGAAAAAGAGGCAATACTAAGAGGTAAAAAGGTGTTTTTTACTTTTTTGGAACTTCTACCAATAAATGATTTTACCCCAAACTCTTCGGTATAGAATTTTAAAACTAGACCACCATTGGCTAGCTTAGTTTTCTTTAATAAAATACCTCTAGTTTTCTGGAACATAGTTTTTTTTATAAGAGGTGTAATACCAATATCCAATAAGAAGAATTACAATGGTTGAGCCAATAACAAGCCATGGATTAATGGCTTCTGTAGTTTCTAAACTATTATCAGCTGTTTGTATTCCTACTAAAACACTAATAAAATTATGTAAGAAATGGGCTAAAATAGGAATCCATAAAGAACGAGACCAAACCAACAAATAACCTAACATAATCCCCATGAAAAACCTTGGAAGAAAAGTTAAAAACTGAAAGTGAATAGCGCTAAATATAAATGCGGTAATTAATATTGCTTGCCAATTACTTTTGGTCCATTTGGCTAATATTTTTTGAATAATCCCTCTAAAAAATAATTCTTCACCAATAGCAGGAACTACTGCCATTAGTAGTGTTGTGGTAATAAGTTGAGATGAGCTATTAAACGAAAGCAAATATTTTATTGTTTCGGTAGCTTGGGATTCCATGTCATGGAAAAACTGGGGCAAATTCAGTTTCATATTTAGTTCACCCATAAAACTAACCAACACAATTCCTGCAACAACAAAAATTGGAAGAGGAAGAATAAATGACCCTAAATTTTTAGTTTTAAGAGGTAGAAAAGGTTTGTTAGAATCTTTTATTAATCGAGCAAAAATTAAACTAGGAGCTATAAACAAGCCAATACTCTGAGTAATTAGTAAAGTAAACAAAATGAAATATCCATCTGGATTATCTTTTAACACTTCCAGTAAATTAATCTGCGTTAAATCCGAAATGCTGAAATCTACAAAGGTTAACAGAACAATAATGCCAATAAGTTGAAAAAAAATCCAGCAAAGAAATGCAATTAATAAATACATTAAAAGCTGTAAACTATATTTTCTTCGAAGAAATTCTAAAACCATAGAATCAAAGGTATTATATTTGCATCAAATTAACACAACAAGAAATACAAATTGGTAAAAATTGCAGACATAGAACTTGGGGACTTCCCTTTATTATTGGCTCCAATGGAAGATGTAAGTGACCCTCCGTTTAGAGCTTTGTGTAAGCAACATGGTGCAGATTTAATGTACACTGAGTTTATTTCTTCGGAAGGTTTAATAAGAGATGCTGTTAAGAGTGTCAAAAAACTTGACATATTTGAATATGAGCGCCCTGTTGGGATTCAAATTTTTGGATCTAATATTGATTCTATGCGTAAAGCAACAGAATTAACCCAAGGTGCTAACCCAGATATTATTGATATTAATTACGGATGTCCAGTTAAAAAAGTAGCTGGAAAAGGAGCAGGAGCTGGAATTTTGCAAGATATTCCTAAAATGGTAGAAATGACTAGAGAGATTGTAAAGTCTACCCATTTACCAGTAACCGTGAAAACCAGATTAGGTTGGGATGACGAGACAAGGTTTATTGTAGAGGTTGCAGAAAGACTTCAGGATGTTGGTATAAAAGCTATTTCTATTCACGGAAGAACTAGAAAGCAAATGTATAAAGGAGAAGCTGACTGGTCGTTAATTTCTGATGTAAAAAACAACTCTAGAATGCATATTCCTGTTTTTGGGAATGGTGATATTAACTCACCTCAAAAAGCAGTAGAATATAAAAATAGATACGGAGTTGATGGAGTAATGATTGGGCGAGCAAGTATAGGTAACCCATGGTTTTTTAATCAGATTAAGCATTTTATTAAAACTGGCGAAGAATTAGCTTTACCTACAATTAGTGAAAGAGTAGAGGTGGTAAAAAAGCATTTTTCAATGTCGCTAGAGTGGAAAGGTGAGCATGAAGGAATTGTAGAAATGAGAAGGCATTATGCCAATTATTTCAAAGGAATTCCTGACTTTAAACCTTATAGAATGAAGCTTGTTACCTCATTGGATAGCGAAGAAATATTCAATACACTTTCAGAGATTCAGCACGAAGATTTTGTTAGGCGTTAGTCTGGTGTAATTTTTTTAAGATTGAGTACTTCCAGTAATTATACTTAGCCTCATTCTTGGCAATTTTAAATCCAGTTATTCCATCTAGAAATCCTAATTTTAAAAAGAATACACTGATGAATTTAAAGATTGGACTAAAGATTATTTTATAATTTTCATTTCCTTTTTTTGCTTTAAATTTTTCTTCAGCAGATAACTGAGCATATTTTTTTAATCTATCAAGATGTTCTTGCTCTGTATAGTATGAGTAATGATTTAAATCGCCTATAATTAATTCAGTAGAAATTGATTTGGTATAAACTAGTTTTTCATGAACAACTCCTTCCCAAGAGGTAATCGACTTATTAAAAAGCCGCACTTTAATATCTGGGTACCAACCGCAATGCTTTATCCATTTACCACAGTAATTTGTTAATCGATTAAACTCATAAGCATTTTCCTCTTTCAATTCCAAAGAAGCAATGTTAGTTTTGAGCTCTTTACTAAGCTCTTCGTCCGAATCTAATGAAATTATCCATGAGTGCTTGGCAATGTCGTTACCGTAGTTCTTTGTGTCAGAAAAACCCTTCCAATCTGTAGATATGAAATTGACATTCTCATATTGAGAACAAATTTCTTTTGTTCTGTCTGTAGAGTGAGAATCAACAACTACAATTTCTTCAGCAATCCCTTGTAAAGAAGCCAAACATCTTCTGATATTTTTCTCTTCATTGTATGTGATTATTACCGCAGAAATTTTTGGGAACATAGACCTTAATTGAAAATCAAAGATAAAAAAAAAGCCCTACTAATTAATTAGTAGGGCTTAAATTACAGAACTAAGACTGTTTAAGAATTATTTTTTAACGAATGATTTAGTTATCATTCCAGATTCTGATTCCATTCTGATGAAGTAAACTCCATTTTCAATAGAAGAAACATTCATTGTAAATGTTCCAGAATTTCCGTTAAAGTTCTCTCCAAAAGAAGAAACTGTTCTTCCTAATGCATCTACCAAAGTGATGTTAATCTTTTCAGCTTTATTTGATGTACTGCTGATTCTTACATTAAGAACATCAGTAGTTGGGTTAGGGAATAACTTTACAGCAAAATCATTAGAAATTTCGTTTACAGAAGCAAATGGCTCAGCTAATACTGTATCAATTTTTAAATAAATGATATCGTTAAATGATGCTGGATCTAAATCTCCAGAAATAGAATGACCTGGTGCAAAATCTCTTTGGTAAACTATGTGAACACTTCCATCAACTCTTTTAGCCATAGAAGGGTAAACACTTTCATACAAATCGAAAGCAAAATCAGGTGTATAGTTTTCTGGGTCAGACCAACTTGCTCCACCATCACTACTTTTCATTAAATAAATATGTCTGTAGTTCTGAGAACCATTATCATATAATTCATTCATTGAAGAATAAGCTAAATAAATAGCATTACTTGCAGATACACCAGCAGTTGGCATACTTGATAGCCCTACCTGGTATGAAGGAAGTGTTCCTCCAGCAACAGTGTTTAAAGTACCGTCTAAGTTTAAATCTAACATTCCAGTAATAGTTTGAGTAGAATCTACACCAAAATCTTCATTCCAATAATCTAAACCATTTGTTCCAGGGAAATAAGAAGTTCCGTCATCAGTTGTATCAGAATCTAAAACCCTTACAATTCCATAAAATACATGAACTTTATTGTTTTGGTCTATAACAATAGAACCAGATCCATCACAAGAACGAATTGTATCAATAACTCCATCATTGTTAAAATCAGAACCATCGTCAATTCTATATTTGTTAATAGGAAAATCACTTACAATTGTTCTAGCCCAGCTATCTCCATTGTTAGTTGATTTGTATACTAGTACATCACCCCAAGAGTTAAAAGTACTAAAAGCAATAACGTCTCCATTAGCGTCAATTGAATAAGCATCTGCAGAAACAAAAGTAAATATTGAAGAATCTAATCCAGGTAGGATAGAATCTCTAATATCCCAAGTAACACCTAAATCTTTAGATCTGTAATAAACTAAAGCACTAGAAAGTCCTTTATAAACTGGGCCACCAGTTGTTGAACTTCTTAAAATTGAAATCACGTGAATAGTACTATCATTAGCACCTCCAACTACAGCTCTAGGCCATAATACATCATATCCTGTTGGTGTTGCAAAAGATGGAATGATTGATTCTGTCCAAGCTCCAGTTCCTTTAGCTCTTTTGTTTAAAGTTAAACCTCCTGTCCCAGAATGACTAACGATAATTTCAGTTCCAGATCCAGATGCCATTGCTGGCCAACCGTTTCTTGTAGTTTCTACTTTAGTAGTTGGATTTGCTCCCCAAGAGGTTCCATTAAAGTAATTGTAACCTGCACCTCTATTCGTATATGGAGTTGCACCATTATCCATAGTCCAAGTTGCCGAAATAGTTCCGTCAGAGTGGTTAAATATTCTTCTTTGAGAAGTTCCGTTTGTTTGTAGGTCATACACAGTTGTACCAATCACATCACTTGATAAAGTCCTAACTGCTGATTGAGTAGCAACTGGTCCTCCAATGATTTCTGATCCATCAGCAATTGAAGTTTTCTTTACCGC
>Ga0257120_1000337_pt1 | contig 35838 bp, 29 predicted proteins | sample SI106_10metaG_FD_190153 | JGI IMG/M metagenome (GOLD analysis project Ga0257120, IMG submission 190153) | Marine microbial communities from Saanich Inlet, British Columbia, Canada - SI106_10 | ecosystem: Environmental > Aquatic > Marine > Inlet | place: Canada: British Columbia | collected...
TTCGACGGCTTAGTGCGCTTGTGATAGGCAGCTACTTCTTGCTGACTGTCTTGCTTCTCATTCAAATGCACAAAGTAGAGTTGATCGCAGAAGGATGGATCATAAGACAAAGATTCAACCAGAGGAGTATATTCATTTCGTATAAAGAATATGGCTTGTTTCGCTGTGGCCACGGCAATGTCATAGCCACTACCTCCAAAGGTTTTATCGAGTAGTTTGTATGGGTTTACTTGTGCCCACTGCGCTACGTTATTTATAAAAGTAGAGGAAGAGCCTAATCCCCAACTACGGTCAAAATCTAAGTTTGTTTGCACTTCAAAACCCGTAGAACAGAATATTGGTTGAAGTGATCGAACGCATTTTAAAATACGTTGTAATTTCTTGATCAGTGGCAAAGGAGTTCCATTGGTCTCTAAACATTCAAAAGTATCAACAGATAGAACTACATCCATCCAAACCTCTTGAGTGTGGGTGTAGCTTTTCCATTTTAGTACTGGGGCTTCTATAGGTATAACCTGCATGTGTTGCCCTTTTTGAGTTGGAAGTGCAAAAGCTTTAGCGCCGTCAAGGACGAGGTATTCCGCAGTGATTAATAATTTTCCGGGACTATAAAATTTAAGCATTCGTAGCTTTTAAAAATTCGGTAACCGCGCTAAAGCTAACGGGTGTTGTCTTGAAATGTTCAACTGCTGCCTCTTTTTGTGTTGTATCAGCATTGAGTTGATTCAATATATTGAGTAAGTGCATTTTCATATGCCCTTTTTGAATTCCCGAGGTAACCAAAGAGCGCAATGCTCCAAAGTTTTGAGCAAGTCCAGCAACAGCAATTAATTCCATTAATTCAGAAGCTTTTGGGTTCCCCAGTAACTGCATTGACCATTTTACTAAGGGGTGTAAGTTTGTCAACCCGCCAACGGTTCCTACTGCCAACGGAATTTCAAGAGCAAAACAAAATTCATCTTCTGTGATTGTTGCAGTACTCAAGCTCCTGTATTGCCCCGATCGTGATGCATAGGCATGAATACCAGCCTCAACGGCTCTGAAATCATTTCCAGTTGCGAGAACTACGGCATCTATTCCGTTCATAATCCCTTTATTATGAGTCACAGCTCTGTGGGGTTCTATGCGAGCAATTTCAACCGCGCGAACAAATTTTTCAGCAAATTCACGCTTGGTTAACCCCTCTTCTGGTTCCAAATCATCAATTGTACAGCGAACTTCGGCTCTGACCAAACAGTTCGGGACATAGTTCGATAAGATGCTCATTACAATTTCTATCGGTTCTTCTCCTTTCAGATCGGCGTGTATTGCTGCTTCCCGAACTAAAGTTTTGGCGAATTGTTCTAAACAAGAGTTTATAAAATTAGCACCCATGGAATCTATCGTGTTGAAGCAAACATGAATCTGATAGTAGTTATCGAGTTCAAGGGTCTTGTCTACTAATGTTAGGGATGAAATTCCACCCCCACGGGCATTCATATTTTTGGTAATGCTTGCCGAATCTTGATGGAACTGGGCTTCAATTGAATTGAAAAAAGAAAATAACTTTTCGGGTGCCCCAGTGTACATAAAATGTACTTGCCCAATTTTTTCTTGTCCCAATACTGTAGCTCTAAATCCTCCACGGGCTCCCCAATATTTAGCTGCTTTTGCAGCTGCAGCAATAACAGAACTCTCTTCAATAACCATTGGAATAGTGTATTCCTTTTCATTGATAATAAAGTTTGGAGCTACGCCTAAGGGTAAATAAAAATTAGAGACTGTATTTTCAATAAATTCATCGTGAAGTTGTTGAAGTTTATCATCCGAATTCCAATAAGAAACCAGTGTTTGCTTTGCATCTTTATTGCCTCCAAAGTAAGTGGTAATGAGCCATTCAATTTTTTCTTCTTTAGTTTTTCTTGAAAACCCAGCAATATTTTTTGACATGCAATTAATTTAGTACGTACAAAGATACATTTTTCGTGAAAGAATATTTTACTAGTTTGTTTTAGTGGTTTGCTCAAATTCACTACTTTGGGTTACCAAAAGTTTTTTAAAATTCACCTACAATGAAATTATTGCGATTAGCCCTAGTCTTAGTGTTTCCATTTGCACTGGTAGCACAAACTAAAGAAATTACTAACGAGGAGATTTGGAACTTTGAATTTTCATCTGAACGCTTAGAAGAAATTCATCCTTTGACCACAGTGAGTCAGTATACCGTTCTAGAAGTAGATCGAAGAACTCGAACCTCAAAAGTAGTTGCTTACGATTATGCTACTGCCGAAGCAACTGAAGAAATTGTTAATTCTGCAACAAGTGCATTAGTTCCTTTTTTTACTTCGTATAGTTTTTCTAAAGATGAAAAGAAGTTGTTGTTGGAATCAGAGACTGAACCGATTTACCGTAGGTCAAAGCGAGCTAAATATTTTGTTTACGATAGGGAAACACATAAAACTTCTTTGTTGTTTGGTTCTAAAGTTCAGGAGCCTAAATTCTCTCCCGATGGTTCTAAAGTAGCTTTTGTCTATGAGCGTAACCTTTACATAAAAGATCTAGTTCTAAACTCCATCGAACAAATTACTTCGGATGGAAGCGAGCATATCATCAACGGTTTGTCGGATTGGGTGTATGAAGAAGAATTTGGATTTGTTCGTGCTTTTGATTGGAATGCTGACGGATCGGCATTGGCTTTTATGCAATTCGACGAAACGTTGGTTCCAACCTATTCTATGGATGTAATTGGGGATAATTTGTATCCATACCCTCATACTTTTAAGTATCCCAAAGCTGGTGAGACCAATTCAATTGTTGGATTGTATTTATATGCACTTGCAGACAAAAATGTGACTTCAATTTTGTTAGGAGATGAAAAGCCTTATTACATCCCTCGAATCAAATTCACTCCAAATAAAAACAACTTGATGGTTCAGACCATCAACCGACACCAAAATCATTTACAACTTTGGAGTTATGACATTCAAAAACAAACCGCTCAAGTAATTTTGGAGGAGCGTGAAGAGACCTATGTAGACGTTCATGATAATTTAAAATTCTTGAACGATGAAAGTTTTCTTTGGACGAGTGAACGCGATGGGTATAATCATATTTATCATTACAAAGCAGACGGAACACTTAAAAAACAACTCACACAAGGAAATTGGGAAGTAACCCGTTTCTTTGGTTTTCAAGAAAAAACAAAAGAAGTGTACTATGCTTCTGTTGAGCCAGGAAGCACAGAACGTGCAGTCTATTCTATAAAATTAAATGGATCAAGGAAAAGGGCTTTAAGCCCTGAAAAAGGAACCAATGGAGTGGCTTTTAGCGCTGACTATAAATACTACATTCATACTTTTGAAGATAGTAATACACCAACTCAATATAATTTGAGATCAACCGCAACAGGGAAAGTTATCCGCCCGATTGAAGATAATGCAGGTCTGAAAAATAAATTATCAAACTATTCGCTTGCTACAAAAGAATTTTCAACAATTGAAGTCAATGGAAATGAACTCAATATGTGGATGATAAAGCCCAAAGACTTTGATCCTAATAAAAAGTATCCCCTCCTGATGTACCAATATTCAGGTCCAGGTTCACAAAAAGTAGCCAATTCGTGGAATGACACGAATGATTTTTGGCATCAAAGCCTTGTTCAAAAAGGGTATATTGTTGCTTGTGTGGACGGTCGAGGAACCGGATTCAAAGGAACTGCATTTAAAAAAGTAACCTATAAACAATTGGTTCATTTTGAGACCTTAGATCAAATTGAAGTTGCACGAAAACTTGGACAAAAGTCATTTATAGATGCAAACCGAATTGGTATTTGGGGATGGAGTTATGGAGGCCATATGTCTACAAATTGTATTTTAAAAGGCAACGATGTTTTCTCTCTAGCCATTGCAGTTGCCCCTGTAACCAGCTGGCGTTTTTATGACACCATTTATACGGAACGTTTTATGCGAACTCCTCAAGAAAACCCGGAAGGCTATGACCTTAATTCTCCATTCAATTACCCTGAATTGTTAAAAGGAGATTATTTGTTAATCCACGGATCTGGAGACGATAATGTACATTTACAAAACACCATGCGTATGGCAGAGGCTTTGGTTCAGGCAAATAAGCCATTTGAATTAATGATTTATCCAGACAAAAATCATGGAATTTATGGTGGAAATACACGACTTCATCTTTATAATAAGATGACTAACTTTATACTCAATAAACTATAATTAATTATGTCAGAACATACACTAGCTAAACAAAATAATGATACCGCTTTTCTTGGACATCCAAAAGGCTTAGCCTATCTCTTCTTTGCTGAGTTATGGGAGCGATTTAGCTTCTACGGAATGCGAGCGTTACTTACACTTTATATGGTGGAAGAAATCTTCATATCCTTATCCAATAGAGATTATGCAACTGCTGCGGTGTATGCTTCGTACGGTTCGTTGGTTTATGCAAGTACTGTTATTGGAGGTCAAGTTTCTGATAAGATATTAGGAATGCGTTCTTCCATATTTTTAGGTGGAATTTTAATGTCTGTAGGCCATTTTGTTTTAGCTATAGAAAATGATATTGCGTTCTTTTTGGCATTGGCTTTTATTATCGTTGGGAATGGTTTCTTTAAACCCAATATTTCAACTTTTGTTGGTGCGTTGTATAAAGAAGGTGACGTTAGAAAAGATTCTGGATTTACTATTTTTTATATGGGAATTAATATTGGTGGGTGGATTGCTCCCTTATTATGCGGTTGGTTAGCTTTAAAGTATGGATATCATTATGGTTTTGGATTAGCCGGTATTGGAATGACGACAGGTTTAATTTTCTTTTGGAGCGGGATCAAGAAAAACGTATTTGGTGATAAAGGTTTACCTCCAAATAACGAAATTTATGAAAAACCAATTTTAGGAATTCCACAGAAAACATTTATACCACTTCTCGCGACCTTGTTTGTACCTGTAATTGCATATATTTTATCTTCTTACAAGTCAATCACAACGGGAGACACTCCAATAATAGGCGAAAAGAATTTAGTCGGAATTATCTTTTTAGTTATTGGACTAGCTATTGGCACCTACATGGTTAAGATATTAATAAAGGTTACGTCTGACGAAAGAAAAAAATTAATCATGGCAATTCTAATTACATTTTTCATGACTTTATTCTGGGGATTCCATGAGTTGTCTGGAAGTGTAATTACCTTGTTTGCTTCTCGAAATGTTGCATTAGATGGATTCATGACTGCAGCTCAAACAAATTCGTTAAACTCAATGTTCATCATTATTCTTGCTATTCCAATTTCGTTGTTGTGGGGATACTTATCTAAGAAAAATTTAAACCCAAGAACACCTTATAAATTTGGCTTAGGATTAGTTTTAGCTGGGGCAAGTTTTTATATTTTAGCCTTAAGCGAAGGCAGTGCAGATGAAAACGGAATGGTTCCTTTTGCTTACCTTATAGTGATGTACTTTGTCTTGTCCATTGGAGAATTATTTATGTCTCCAGTTGGGTTGTCAAAAATCACGAGTTTATCTCCAAAACGCATCGTAGCATTTATGATGGGAATTTGGTTCTTGTCTTCTGCTTATGCTTTTCAAATTGTAGGTTTTATTGGCAAACAATTAGCAGTAGAAAGTACCGATTCAAATGTTGGAGGTTTAGATACTTTAGCGATTTATACAGATGGCTTCATGCTAATTTCACAGTACGCTTTAGGTGCTGGATTAATAGTTATTATTTTTTCTCCATTAATGAAAAAACTAATGGGAGACGTACATTAAAAAACTCATGTCTATGAAAATTAAATTTCTTGTTTTATTACTACTAAGTTCTCTAGGAACTTATGCGCAACAAATACAATGGATGAGCTTATCGGAAGCTTTAGAAGCTCAGAAGAAAGAGCCTAAAAAAATCATAATGGATGTTTACACTAAGTGGTGTGGACCTTGTAAATTATTGGATAAAAAAACCTTTTCAAATCCAGATTTAGCACGATATGTTTCCGAACATTTTTATGCCGTAAAGTTCAATGCTGAAGGGAATGAACCCATCCGCTTTTACGATCAGAATTATGTGAATCCAAATTATGATGAACGTAAAAAAGGAAGAAATGCAACCCATCAGTTCACTCAGTTTTTAGGGGTAAGAGGATACCCGACCATGGTGTTTTTTAGTGAAGACGGTGATCCAATAATGCCGGTTGTCGGTTATTATACTGCGCAACAACTGGAACCCTACCTTAAAATGATCAAGCAAGGGGATTATATGGTTTTTCAAGATCCAGGGGATTTTGAAAAATACTTAAAAACCTATGTTCCTCGTTTTCGTGGAAAGTAAATACGGACCCTCTTTTTGGGTATCGTAAAAGGGAATATCGAATTGTCTGCATGTTTTTTTCCATCGGTTTTTAATGTTTGGATAGCTGCTTCCATCTGCAATAATTTGATCAATTTCATTTTTTAGTAGGATTGCCTCTAGATTCACTTTAGTGTTTTTTGTCAATACGAGCAGGTTTTTTTGTTTCTTGAAATCAAAATTTTCTGCCCATAGACTATCAATGAAAAACAAAGTTTTGCCTTCTAAAATATAACTGTTTTTTAGCCCTTCAATTGCGACAGTGTCAATACTGAATTCGTTTTGAAATTCCACCACCAACCGATTGTTTCTAGCCATGCCCTCTGAACTAAATACGCGAAGTGTTTTTTTGTTTTTATAAAACAATACGGTGTTGTTATAAGCAGGCATTAACCAAACGGCTGTTGTTGCTTCATTTGTTACTCTACTTTTGTGTGCTTCCCACTGCAATAAAAGAACCCCAAAAAACAGAATCAATAGCGTTCTCCTCTTTGATTTTACACACCCAAAACAAAGAAAGAGTAGTATCGCGTAGGTAAGGAATACTTCATGTACGGACAGCCTTAATTCCTCAAAAAAGAACACTTCTTGGTTTACTGCCCAAAGGACAACGTTATTTAAGCCAGCAGTCATCAAATCGAGTATGTCGATTAACCCTTTGGGTAGTAGTTGCCAGTGTAGTAAGATCAGACTCCCAATTCCTAAATATAAATAAAGAGCAACAAAAGGGAGTACTACCCAATTGGTAATGAGGAACAATCCTGGGAACTGATGAAAATGATATATGGCTAATGGACTTACTGCTATTTGAGCTGCAAGTGTAACTGTCGTCATCACCCAAAACCGATGCAATAACCTGTTCTTTATAGGTAAAAGTTTTACGAGTATAGGCTGCAAGATGAGTATTCCAAATACAGCTAGGTAACTCATTTGAAATCCAAGTTGTTCAATGTATTGCGGGTTACTGTATATCAGAACACCAGAAGACAAGAGCAGCAGGTATAGGGTTGGAGGACTTCGCTTGAGGTAGGTTCCAATGCTGAATAGCGAAAACATGGTAGCGGCTCGGATTACCGAAGCATTTGCTCCTGTTAGGAAGGCATAGCACCAAAGTGAAATAATGATCATAAAAACTTGTAGGTAATTTCCTTTGGGTAAAAATCGGAGTGGCTTAAAACACCATCCTGAGAGTACCATCAATAAGCCCATATGTAGCCCCGAAATCGCAAGAACATGTACGATTCCAGCTTGCGCATATCGATCCATCCACGCACGATCCAACTCATTCCGTTCACCTAATATCAATGCCATGAGTAATTGTTTGGTCTCTTCCTTAAATGCACTGGATTCGATTGCATCTAGTTTTTGCTGTTTAACGATCCTTAACCAACCCATAAGCGAAAAATGCTTTCTTTTTAATTCTATAAAATCATTCAGATCAAGTTGATGACTTATGCCAATACTAAGCAAGTAGTTTTTGTAATTAAACCCCCCTATGTTTTTAGATGCTTGTATTGGTTTTAGAGCGTTCGAAGTTTTTAATGTAAAATCTAAATCCAGTTCAAGGGAATCTTCTTTTCGCATGCGAATTAAGAGCCTGCCTGATGTCTTTTCATCATTTAGCGCAATTACATCAGCATAATATCGGTGATGAGTAGGAGTCGATCGCAGGCGATCCGTAATTGTAATTTGAAGTTGATTCGGATTCTCAACTTGGTGCTTTGTCATGAAATGATCCTTATCGACCTGTGACGACTGATTAGCACGACTAATTCCAATAAAAAAGCTAATGATGCAAAGTAGGGCGGGAACGAAAATAAAAGTATATTTTTTTGCTATCCATGCAATAAGGAGACCTAGGAGGCTGAAAAATAAAAGATGTGTGCTTGGAAAAGGGGATTTTACTTCGAATTGGACGCTACAGATAACACCCAAAACAAAACAAATTAGAAGCGGAGTAAGAGTAAAATTTGGGAATTTCACTCCGTAAAAGTAGTTATTTTATAATACGAACTATTTTTTACGAAGTAATTCTACCATTGCAACTGCTGTTTTGGTACTGGCACCACCAGCGGATAATTTAGAGTGCAACTGCTCATATGCTGTCAATAGCTGATTTCTTTTTTCGGATTCAGTTATCAATTTCAATTCTTCGGCTATTCGATCTACAGTAAATTCATTCTGAAGAATTTCAGAGACTACTGCTTTATCCATAATCAAATTTACAAGCGAAATAAATGGCAGTGTAATGATGCGTTTTGCAATTTGATAACTCAAAAAACTACTGCGGTAGCATACCATTTGTGGGACTCTAAACAATGCTGTTTCAAGAGTAGCAGTTCCACTAGTTACTATGGCTGCAAAACTATTTTTGAGCAATGGGTATGTTTGATTTTGAACTAAAAGTACCTGTTGTCCTTTTAGAAATTGTTGATACCATTCAAAATCTATTCCCGGCGCTGCCGCGATGATGAACTTATACTGAGGGAAACGTTCGATAACATCTATGAAAGTAGGCATCATTTTAATTATTTCTTGTTTTCTACTCCCAGGTAAAAGGGCTACTATTGGCTTGTTTACATCTAGTTTGTGGTCAGCTCTGAACGTGTTATTTTCTTTCAGAGATTCTTGAACTACGTCAACCAAAGGATTGCCTACAAACTGAACTTTGAAATTATGCTTGTCTTTGTAATAAGGTTCTTCGAAGGGCAAGATTACATAAAGGGCATCCAAATCTCTTTTTATTTTTGAAATCCGATTTTCTTTCCAAGCCCAGATTTGAGGACTGATATAATAGAGGTTTTTAAAACCTTGCTTCTTTGCCCAAGCTGCTATGCGCAAATTAAAACCAGGGTAATCAACATAAATTATTGCATCCGGATTGAAGTTCAGAATATCTTTTTTGCAAAAAGAAATATTTTTTAAGATAGTAAACAGGTTGATGAAAACTTCCCAAAACCCCATAAAGGCTAATTCTTTATAGTGTTTCACTAAAGTCCCTCCAACGGCTTGCATTTTATCACCACCCCAAAATCGAAACTCTGCCTCCGAGTCTTCAAGCAATAGTGCTTTCATTAAATTAGAAGCGTGTAAATCTCCAGAGGCTTCACCTGCGATGATATAATATTTCACTTATAAGAATTTTAGTAATGCAATGATTCCAACGAGTAGTAATGAAAAACTAACCAGTCCATAGGCGCGGTCATAACGATACTGTTTGATGAAAAGAAAAAAAACAGGGAGATTTAACAATGCTCCCAAACTAATAAGACTTCCCAGTTTCCCTTCTATGTACAGCACCTGAAAACTTCTCCAAATTCCTTCATCAGAAAAAAAGAAAGTAAATCCTGTCATTCCAACTAAAGTCAGAACCAATCCCATGGCTATGCCCATTAAACGTTCTTTAATTCTCAAAATTCCAGCTGTTAAGTTCTTGAATCGCGTGGTGAGCGGTAAGGTCAAACTGCGTCGGCACTACAGATATATAGCCTTCTTTTAAAGCCCATTCATCTGTGTCTTGCCCTTTGTCTTCATTAATGAATTCTCCAGTCAGCCAATAATAATCACGACCCATAGGACTTTGTCGTTTGTCGAATTTCTCAACCCAGTTGGCTTTCGCTTGGCGACAAACTCGAATTCCTTTAATCTCCCCTTCAGGAAGAGCAGGGAAGTTTACGTTTAAAACTACATCTGCACGTTGTTTGTTTTGAATGGCAGCTCGTGTTATTTTTTCTATAAAGGGTTTTAGAGGACTAAAGTCTGCATTCCATCGATAATCTAACAGAGAAAAGCCAATGGCTGGAATTCCCTCTATTCCGGCTTCGATTGCTGCACTCATCGTTCCTGAATACACTACATTGATCGAAGAATTTGATCCATGATTGATTCCTGAAACACAAATATCGGGTTTACGATCCAAGAGTTCATTGATTGCCAGTTTGACACAATCAGCCGGAGTACCCGAACATTGATACTCTTTCTGAGGACCATCTACCTTTTTCATTTCACTGCAATACAAGGTCGAATTTATTGTTATTGCATGGCCCATAGCGGATTGCGGGCTATCTGGTGCAACAACAACCACATCGCCAATGGTGTTCATTACCTCAATCAATGTTCGGATTCCTGGTGCGGTTATTCCATCATCATTGGTAACAAGTATAAGCGGTCTTTGATTCATAGCGTATCTTTGGTGCTAAATTAAGAAATTATCGAGTGATAGCGGTTGTTAATTAAATACAAAAAACATTGTGTTTCTTGGCGAAATCTATCCATTTACATACATTAGTAATATGAATTAATTGAAACAGGAGAAGCATGTTGCTTGCTTTTCGTACGAATGAAGATTGAAAACATGAAATTCAGCCACAAGTTAAATTTAAGATGACAAGCCCTATGAGAAAGACCAAATATATAGTACTGAGTGGAATCGCGCTAGTCGCCCTTTATGGCTTTACTTTAGTCAATACTTCAAATCCAGAAAAAGATAAGCTATTGATTGAAATCATGGCCTATGTTTTAGAACGCGGACATTATGATCCTGAAACTATTGACGATTCTTTTTCTGAAAATGTTTTTATGAACTATCTAGAAAGTATGGATGGTCAGCATCGTTTTTATATTCAAGCTGATGTTAATAATTTCAATCAGTTTAAAACTAAAATAGATGATCAAATCAAAGAGTCTAAACTTGATTTTTTTGATTACAGCTACAAGAAATATGTTCAAAGACAACAACAAATCAAAGCTTTTTATAAACCCTTGTTGGATCGTCCTTTTGATTTTTCTCTGAACGAAGAAATGGATTTAGATTATGAAACAATGGGTTACGCTGCGTCTTTATCTGAATTAAAAAATGTTTGGTTGCAGTACTTTAAGCTTTCAACGCTTGGAGTTTACGCTGATAAAAAAGAAGAGGAACTGAAAAAGTTTGAACTTGACAGTACCTATGTGATGTTGACCGATGTTGTGATTGAAGAACAAGCGCGTGCAATCACCAAGGAAAACATGGATTTGTTTTTTGAAGTTCGTGAAGATCTGGAGCGTAAAGATTATTTTTCAATTTATTTAAACGCAATTGCAACTCAATTTGACCCGCACACCTATTATTTTGCTCCTCAAGAGAAAGATCGTTTTGACGCTAGTATTTCTGGTAAATTTGAGGGAATTGGAGCTCGTTTACAAAAGAAAAATCAAGAGGTTAGAATAATAGAAGTCATTTCTGGAGGCCCTGTTTGGAGAGATCAATTGCTCGAAGAAGAAGATGTTATAATGAAAGTTGCTCAAGAAAATGAGGAGCCTGTAGATGTTGCAGGAATGCGCTTAGACGATGTTGTAAAGCTAATCAAAGGTCCCAAGGGCACAACAGTTTATCTAACGGTTAAGCACGTAGATGCAACTGTTGAAGTCATTCCAATTACACGTGACATTGTAGAATTAGAAGACGCCTTTGCTAAATCTTCGATAATAACAAAAGAGAATAAGAAGTTCGGGGTTATACACTTGCCAAAGTTTTATGTAGACTTTAATGACTACGGGGAGCGCAATGCCGCCAGTGATGTGAAAAAAGAAATTGAAAAACTTAAGAGTGAAAACGTGGAAGGAATTATTCTTGACCTCAGAGGTAATGGAGGAGGTTCGCTTCAGACCGTTGTCGATATGACAGGATTTTTCATAAAAGACGGACCCGTTGTTCAAGTTAAAAGCACAGGAGGTAAAAAACAAGTCCTTAAGGATACGGATTCAAGTGTTACTTGGGATGGACCGTTAGTGCTTATGGTGAATGAGTTTTCTGCTTCTGCTTCGGAAATTATTGCAGCTGCTTTACAAGATTACAAACGTGCTGTTGTCATAGGAAGTAAACAAACTTTTGGAAAAGGGACAGTTCAAAATGTAGTTGATCTCAATCAAATTATTTCGAGTAATACGCACGGAGATTTGGGTGCTTTAAAAATCACAACCGATAAATTTTACAGAATCAACGGAGGATCTACCCAACTAGAAGGTGTGAAAAGCGATATAGTTTTTCCTGGTCGATATTCGTATATAGAAACAGGCGAACAAGCACAGGATAATCCACTTTCATGGGATCAAATTTCACCCGCCGATTATCAAACGTGGAACACTTCTGGTAATTTTGATTTTGCTGTTGAGCAAAGCAAAAAACGTATTGCAAGTAATTCGTATATGATGTTGATCGATGAACAAGCACAATGGATCAAGTCACAACAAGACGACGACATATATTCATTGAACTATGAAGACTATTCAAAAGAACGTAAATTGCGAATCGAAGAAACTGCAAAATACGATCAGCTAGACGACTTTAGGTCTTCCTTCACCTTACAAGCTCCAAAATTAGATATACCTGAATTGGAAAAAGACGCAGATCTAAAAGAAAGACGTTTACGTTGGGAAGAAGGGTTAGAGAAAGATATCTATCTTTTCGAAGCGGTTAATGTCTTAGAAGATTTAATTTTACCTGCAAATAAAACTAATAAACTTGCTCAAATTAAAGAATAGATCTTGTCTGTAGGGTTCGTGTTGCGTCGCTTTTCTGAAGATCGTATCGGTTTATTCAGCGTGTTTTATATTGTGACGATGGTCTTCATTGCAATATTCGCCTATTGGATCGCCCCAGATAGTAGCCCGAATGCCAATCAAATGCATTTATCGATACACTCAAAGCCTCCTGGATTTTCAACACAAATATTAATCCTCCCGAATCCAAATGCTGACCAAGGAACTGAAGAAATTGCAATCGATCGTTTGTTTTGGAAACAAGATCAATTGTTTTACAACGCTTCAGGAACTCCGAAGGACTATTTACAACCCATAGATTTGAGTCGTTATCCATCAAAAACGAGCTATTTAGATGTTGAGAAAAGCTATGTTAAAGAAAGAAAATTTCTTTTAGGGACCGACAAATACGGAAGAGACTTGTTGAGTCGAGTTTTGATTGGATCTAGGATATCGTTGTCAATTGGATTTATAGCTGTTCTGATTTCCTTAGTAGTTGGTGTTTTTATTGGAGCTATTGCAGGATTTTTTGGTGGTAGCGTAGATCGTTTTATGGTTTGGTTGATTAATGTAGTTTGGTCTATCCCAACCCTATTAATGGTCATTGGTATTACACTTGCACTTGGAAAAGGATATTGGCAGGTTTTTATAGCGGTGGGTTTAACCATGTGGGTCGAGGTTGCACGCGTAGTTCGAGGTCAGGTAATCTCGATCAAAGAAAAAACCTATGTTCAAGCAGCACGTGTTTTAGGCTATACAAACTATAGAATCTTACTAAAACATATTCTTCCAGTAGTTATTCCGCCTTTAATTGTTATTTCTGCAGCTAACTTTGCAAGTGCAATTTTAATTGAAAGCGGTCTCAGCTTTTTAGGGATTGGTGCCCAGCCTCCTGTTCCAAGTTGGGGCGGTATGATAAAAGATCATTTTCGATACATACTCCTTGGGAAACCCTACTTGGCTGTTGTGCCTGGGTTGGCAATAATGAGTTTGGTTTTTGCTTTTATGACACTCGGTAATAGTCTTCGTGATGCTTTAGATGTAAAGACATAGAACCTTTTATTCGTTCAGTCTATTTGCATCTAGGTTTAAGAATATAAAAAGCAAACAACTAAATCCGAGTAAACTCGATCCTCCGTAACTTATAAAAGGTAGTGGGATTCCAATTGTAGGAACCAGTCCTAGTGACATCCCAATATTAATGAAGAAGTGTAAAAACAAAATGGCTGCAAGTCCATGGCCATAGATACGGGCAAAGTTGTTTTTTAGGTTTTCTGCACGATATAAAATACGTATGATTAAGAAACAAAATACCAATATAACCGCAGCGCTTCCATAAAAACCCCATTCTTCTCCGATGGTACTAAAAATATAATCGGTATGTTGTTCTGGAACAAAATGTCCTTTGGTTTGTGTGCCTTGTAAAAACCCTTTTCCTTCCCAACCACCCGAACCAATTGCGATTTTAGATTGGTTGATGTTATAACCAATTCCTTGTGTGTCGACTTCTTTCCCTAGAATTATATTGAAACGATCTCGATGACGTTGTTCAAAGATGTTATTGAAGATATAATCAACAGAATACACATAACTACAGCTTACAACTATTAAGGCTAAGTAGGGGAGTAGAGACGCTTTTTTATTTAATTTTTTTGAAAAGAAATATAAAGCAATGAGTAAGGTTATGATGCTAGCAAAAACAAAGGGGATCGGCGTGACGAGAGTTAAGATGAAAAAGAAGATAAGCCCAAATAAAAGTAATAGGAATATAGAATTCAATCCCTCACGAAACAGAACAAAAAAGAATGCACCAAAGACCAATGCGGTTCCAGGATCGGGTTGAAGTATGATGAGAATCATTGGAAGCGCAATGATGAGCCCTACCTGAAATAATGACTTTAGTTTTTTGACATTCACTTGAATTTCGCTTAGGTACTTTGCTACCGCCAGTGCGGTTGCAACTTTTGCGAACTCGGATGGCTGGAGACCTATACTGCCAAATGAATACCATGAAGTGGCACCAGAAATATTTTTCCCAAAAAGGAATAAGCCTACTAGCGACAAAATGGTTAGAAGATAAAAAACACTTGCAAAACGTTCGAAAAACTTGGCTTTTGTAATCAGAATTAATACGCCAACAAATAAGCTCACCATGAAAAACAAGAATTGTTTCCCTACGGGTATCTTAAAATTAAAAATACTCGAATTTTCATTGAAATTAGTAGAATAGATATTCACAAGCCCAAAACTTACAAGCGCTAAGTATAGGATTATGGTAATCCAGTCGAGTCTGTATAAACTTTTATTCATTGATTGTAAACGGTTTCCCCGAGAAGGGTTTTTCATATTCAGTCGCCAAGCTTCCTTCGACCATCCTTTTCTCTAGCCAAGAACGTTTCACTTCTTTGTTGATGTATTGCTCTAGCATTAAACTAGCAATCGGTGCTGCCCATCTTCCTCCCCAATAACCATTTTCAATAAAAACAGCAATAGCAATTTTAGGGTCTTCTTTCGGAGCAAATGCAACGAAAATAGAATGATCTGTTAGTTGTGTTTTCACACCATCAATTTTCATAAAATTCTCTGCCGTACCTGTTTTACCACATACTTCAATACCCTTGATTCGGGCTATTCTAGCAGTTCCTCTCTCAACAACTTTGTGCATACCATCGATTACGACTTCAAAATGTTCAGGATCGATACTGGTGTTCTTACGCAAAAACTTTTGTTGAATTGAGTCACCAGAAACAGATCGAAGAAAATGCGGTGTATAATAATATCCTCGATTGGCTATTGCCGCAGTAAAGTTTGCAAGTTGAATGGGTGTGGTTAAAACTTCTCCTTGTCCGATAGCGTTTGAAATGATTGTAGGCGCTTTCCAGCCGCCTTCTTTGTACCAAGAGTTATAATAAGCTGCATTGGGTATAAATCCTCTTTTCCCAACGGAAAGATCATATCCTAAATAATTACCAAGGCCAAAACTTTTTAAATGACTGTTCCATTGATTTACGCCTTTGTCTGGGGTGTCGTATTTGTTAATTATTTTTTTGTAAGTGTTGGCAAAGTAGGTATTGCACGATTGGTAAATCCCTTTTAAAAGATCATTTCGAGAACCTCTTCTGCAATGACATTCCATAAAAGCACCACGGGCATAAAAATGACCTTTGTTGCATTTGAACTGCGTTTCGGGGGTGATAACTCCTTCTTGAAGTGCAATCAGCGCATTAAGCGTTTTAAAAGGCGATCCTGGAGGATAAAGAGCTTGCAGACCTCTGTCAAATAAGGGCTTCGCTAAAGTGTCTTGGGCGAGTTTTCTGTAGTTTTTAGAACGATTTCTGCCGACCAATAGATTGGGGTCGTAGGATGGGGCACTAACAAGCGCTAGTATTTCTCCGGTTGAAGGTTCGATTGCAACAATTCCACCTCGCTTGTTTTGCATCAAGTATTCTCCGTACTCTTGAAGTGTTGCATCAAGGGTTAGGTGAATGTTTTTTGCTACTGTAGGTTCTACGTCAAAGGTTTTGTTTTTATATTCTCCAATAATTCTATTGAATCGATCTTTTTGAAGAAAGCGTTTTCCTTTTTCCCCTCTTAATTCATTTTCATACGACTTCTCAATTCCTTGTCTTCCGATCAATTCGCCTTGCTGGTAGTAGTCGTCGTATTTAAGGTCGTTGTTATTTACTTCACTTACATACCCCAATACATTTGATCCGAAACCGACGCGATAATCACGCAGCGATTTTTTTTGAATAAAAAAACCTTCATATTTCCACATTTGCTCTTGCAGTGTTGCGTATGTCTCTTTGGAAATTTGATTGATAATTACTGACGGGAGTCGTTTAGAATACCGCCTTGCTTTTTTCAAACTTTTAATCAATCGTTCTTTAGAAACCCCAGTGAGTTCACAAAAACTGATTGTGTCAAATGGGATCACATTTTCTGGAATGATCATGATGTCATAGGCAGCCTGATTCGCAACTAATAATTTCCCATTACGATCATATATGAATCCCCGCTCTGGGTAATCCGAAATCTCTAGAATCGCATTGTTGTCTGATAGCCTCTGGTAGGAGGTGTTCACCACTTGAAGTTGAAACAAGCGACTGATGAATAGGATGCCTATAATCAGGGTAAGTCCAGCTAAGAGTAGCTTTCGCATTAGTTTTTCTTTTTAGTGAGGTTGAGCGTGGCTAGTAAAAGTATAAAAGTCAAAGCAGTATTGACTAGTGAATTTCGTAAAATAAGTGTGATATGAGTAACATCAAAGTAGGCTATACTTTGTAAGAAAAATTGATGAATCAGAATCATTAAGCCAATATATACCAACTGGTTTCCCAGCCGCGACTTCATATTAAGTATGGTGTTGCTGTCTGGAATGACGCCAAATGAAAATCGAATGACCATGGGGCGTATATAACTAATCAATAAAGTGGCAATGGTGTTTGCACCAGAGGAATTTTGAAATACATCTAAGACAAAGCCTAATAAAAAGCCTAATAAAATTAAAGCGAATTGAGAATTGTCAAAACGAAAACTGATGATGAAAAACAGGTAAACTGCAGGGCAAGAAAACCCAAAAAGATTAATGTTATCAAAAATCAAAACTTGGAGTATGATCGCAACAAAGAAACCCAATAAAACGCGTAAACTATCTTGTACCATCTCCGCTCTTTTTTTGAAGATCTATAAATTCAGATCGTTTTTTGTTTTCAATTACATAAACATGTTCTAAGTCAGTAAGATTGTTTAATAAGGATACCTCAATGTTATAGTAGCCTCCAGATGTTGGGGTTTCAAAGTCAATAATTGTTCCAATAGGGATTCCTTTTGGGAAATAAGCTGACATTCCTCCCGTCTCAATGGTATCTCCAACGGAGATTGTATTGATTATTGAGACATCGGATAGCACCATTCGAGTAGGATCGTGACCCTCCCAAGACAAGGAGCCAAATGCGCCAACACCTTGTATTTTTGCATTAATTTTAAAGTCTTGATAGAGGATAGAAATTACACTTGAAAAATGATCGCTGGTTTGTTTTACGATTCCTATAATCCCGGTGGGACCAACGACACTCATATCTTTTAAGATGCCGTCAGAAGTTCCTTTGTCAATGATTAAAATATTCCGGGCTTTAGCGTAACTATTTTTAACAACTGTTGCAGATCGGACCAAGTAATTATTCAATTCTGGATTTATTGTGGTCTCAGAAATTGAATTTTCAGTCAGCCTGTATTTTAGAAGCTCTTGATACAAGGCACTGTTTTCAGCTAGAAGACTTTGGTTCGATTCTGTTAAACTTAGGTATGATTTCGAGTTGTTAATCGATTTAAAAACTCCTCCAGAAATGATAATTCCAAAACGTTGAAGTTTCGTTTGGTGATAGCTACTTCTATAGCTCGAAAACACAACGCCAATTCCCAATAGGAAAAGAAAGAGAAGTAAGTTCCTTTTTTGGATTAAGATGTTTAAAATCCATTGCATATGCGAACTTATTTAATCAAGATCGTCTTGTAACGCTCAATGTTTTTGAGGACTATGCCTGTGCCACGGACAACGGCTTGTAAAGGGTCTTCTGCAATATAAACAGGAAGATCAGTTTTCAGAGAGATTCTTTTATCCAAACCTCTAAGCATAGATCCACCACCAGCTAAATAGATCCCCGTATTGTATATGTCAGCAGCCAATTCGGGTGGTGTTTGTGATAGGGCTTCCATTATTGCATCCTCAATTCTTAGAATTGATTTATCGAGTGACTTTGCAACCTCTCGATAGGATACAATGGCTTGCTTAGGTTTTCCTGTTAAAAGATCTCTCCCTTGAACAGACATTTCTTCTGGTGGATTGTCTAAATCTTCGAGCGCCGCACCAATAGTAATTTTTATTTTTTCAGCAGTACGTTCACCTACATACAGATTATGTTGACGTCTCATGTAATACACAATATCATTGGTAAATACATCTCCTGCAATTTTCACAGATTTATCACAGACAATACCAGATAAAGCAATTACAGCTATTTCTGTTGTTCCTCCACCGATGTCAACGATCATGTTTCCTTTTGGTTGCTTGATGTCGATCCCGATCCCGATTGCTGCAGCCATGGGTTCATGAATAAGGTAAACTTCTTTCCCGTTTACACGTTCTGCAGATTCTCGAACGGCTCGCATTTCTACTTCAGTAATTCCAGACGGAATACAAATTACCATACGAAGAGAAGGCGTGAATAATCTTTTCTTAAGTGTGGGAATGCTCTTGATGAGCATGTTGATCATTTGCTCAGATGCATTAAAATCAGCAATAACTCCGTCTTTCAATGGACGAATGGTTTTGATGTTTTCATGCGTTTTTCCTTGCATCATACTTGCCTCAAGCCCAATAGCAATTACTTTGTTTGATGTTCGATCAATCGCAACGATTGAAGGACTGTCTACAACAACTTTATCCTTGTGTATAATCAGCGTATTAGCAGTTCCTAAGTCTATTGCAATTTCTTCTGTAAGGAAGTCGAAAAACCCCATAGTCAAGTATTTTATTTTGGCCTAACCCAAATGTACTAAAAATTAATGTTTAAAATGGCGAATTCCTGTGAATACCATGGACATTTTATTGGCGTTACAGAAATCGACAGAAAGTTGATCTTTGATCGATCCTCCGGGTTGAATTACTGAACGAACACCTGCGTTAAATGCAATTTCTACACAATCTGGAAAAGGGAAGAAAGCATCACTTGCCATGACACAATTCTCAAGATCAAATCCAAAACCGCTTGCTTTTTCAATGGCTTGTTTCAAGGCATCAACTCGTGAAGTTTGACCTGTCCCTGAAGCTAGTAATTGATTGTTCTTTACTAGAACGATTGTATTAGATTTGGTGTGCTTACAAATTTTTGAAGCAAATAAAAGATCTGCAATTTGTTGTTCACTTGGCGTGATTGTCGTGGCTACAGTTAAGTGTTCTTTACTGTCTGTTATCGAATCTTTCTCTTGGACCAAATATCCGTTAAGACAAGTCCTTACCGAATTTTGAAGTAATTCATTGTTTTTTTGAACTAGAAGAACCCTGTTCTTTTTACTTTTTAAAATTTCTAAGGCAGCTGCATCATAAGCAGGAGCAATCACTACTTCACAGAAAAGGGTGTTTATTTTTTCTGCTGTTGCAGCATCGATCGTACGGTTGCAAATTAAAACTCCTCCAAAGGCAGAAACTGGATCGCCAGCTAAAGCATCTTCATATGCCTGTAAAAGAGTAGAACGACTTGCAAATCCACAAGCATTGTTGTGCTTGAGTATAGCAAAAGTTGGTTCTTCGTTTTGAAATTCTTGCATCAACTGCACCGCTGCATCGATGTCTAGTAGGTTGTTATACGAAACTTCTTTTCCGTGAATTTGATCGAGTAAATCATTCAATGGTCCAAAGAAACTTGCTTTCTGATGAGGATTTTCTCCATAACGAAGACTTTTGGATTCTTGAATACTTAACTTTAAACTAGCTTCTTCCGATTCAGCATTAAAATAATTAAAGATTGCTGAGTCATAATGAGAAGAAACATTGAATGCTTTGGCAGCAAAACCTTTTCTGTCGCTTAAAGTTGGCGCCCCTTCAGAAGAATTTAAAAGGACTAAAAAATCAGCGTAATCGCTTTTATCCGAAACACAAATTACATCAGCAAAATTCTTTGCAGCTGCTCGAATCAAAGAAATTCCACCGATATCAATTTTCTCAATAATATCTTGTTCAGAAGCTCCAGATGCTACTGTTTTCTCAAAAGGATAAAGGTCTACAATTACTAAATCGATTTGCGGAATTTCATATTGTTTCAACTCATCTTGGTCAGAAGCTACGTTTTGACGGTTCAAAATTCCTCCAAAAACTTTGGGATGGAGTGTTTTAACACGACCTCCAAGAATAGAAGGGTAAGAAGTAATGTCTTCTACGGCAACTACATTGTATCCTAATTCTTGAATGAACTTTTCAGTTCCCCCAGTAGAATAAAGAGTCACACCAAGTGCATCTAGTTTTTTAATAATAGGAGCTAATCCGTCTTTGTCAAAAACAGAAATTAACGCGGAACCAATTTTGTGAGCTGTATTCATTTTAGGAAATATTTATAGAGATGTTATTGGATATCATATGATCACTAATCAGTTCATTTACATGTTCTAGTAAATGAACGTCAGATTTGTCAAATGCGTTTGCGGTATTGGAGTCAATGTCGATTTGACCAATATTGGTACCGTTTAAGAAAAGGGGAATTACAATTTCAGATTTTACATCAATATTGCAGGCGATATAATTGTCTTGAGAATGCACATCTGCAACAACAAAATTTTCATTAGAAACTGCTACTTGTCCGCAAATTCCTTTTCCAAAAGGAATAACGGTGTGATCGGTAGCAGTACCAGCAAATGCTTTTAAGTGCAACGTCTTAGTTGCTGCTTTTGCAAAATAAAAACCGACCCAATCATAGGTATTGATTTCATGTTTCAACAGACTGCATATCGCGCTGAGCTTTGTTTCTAAACTAGTGTCGTGAGACCCTAGAATAATTGAAACTGCAGACAGTAGTTTTTGTTGGTGTTCCAAAGGGAAAATTGTTTTCACAAAAGTATTAAAATTTCTATCCAATGATTTGAATTCATACCTATTTTTAAATCAATTTATAAACTAAATAATGTTTACTTTTATTTAAACAAAATAGAAGAGCCTTAACTGTTTAAAAGTTGTAGCAAAAGTTCAATTTTCAATCGTTACTAATTAGAAAACAACAGCATGAAACAAGAGTTTGTTATTGCAGGTATGACTTGCGGAAATTGTAAAAAAGGTGTGGAAAAAAAATTAAATTCCATTCCAGAAATAAGTGGAATACAAGTCGACTTACAATCGGGAGTTACTGAAATTGAAACTATGCAAGCGTTATCTTTTGAGGCAATTGCAGCGGTCTTGGGAAGCAAGTACACAGTTACCGATAGGATTGTTGAAATTTCTAAATGGAAAGCACTATTTCCGTTGGCTCTTATTTTTTTATATGTATTTTTAGGAGCTGTTTTTTTGCAACTCCCAGCCTTTAGTCGTTCCGGCTTTATGATGGACTTTATGGGATTGTTTTTTATCGTTTTTAGCTTCTTCAAGTTTTTAGGATATCGTTCTTTTCCATCTTCTTTTGCAACATATGATCCCATCGCAAAGGCAATTCCAGTTTACGGATGGGTTTATCCGTTCATAGAAACTGCTTTGGGATTGGCTTTTTTGTTTCAATTTGAGGTAACCCTTGCCTTGTGGGTAAGTTTGTTTGTTTTGTCGGTTACAACTTTCGGTGTGCTGCAATCCCTACTTAATAAGAATAAAATTCAATGTGCTTGTTTGGGGACTGTTCTAAACCTACCGATGACCGAAGCTACACTGATCGAAAACATAGTAATGATTTTAATGGCCTTGAGTCTGCTTTTTGGCATTACCTAATTATTATTCGTATATTTGTCAAACGATTCTGATTATGAAACGATTAAAAGTCATTTTATTACTCCTCTTGTTTGTCCATTCCAAAATGGGTATGGCACTCAATTTTCATTATTGTGGAGATCATATAGCAGCAATATCGTCAGCTTATAACCCAAAAGGGTGTGGGATGGAGATGACTAAAAATCAAAAGACTGAAGGGCTATCTTTTACTCAAAAAAGTTGTTGTTCCGATGCTCTTGAGATTTTTCAAAGTACAGAAGATATTAGTATCGCTGATGAAGTAAAAGGATTGGATTTAGATTTCTTTAGTCCACCAATCCTAGGAATTCGCAGTTCATCTGTGCTAGCTTACAATCAGAAGATTCAGATTAACGAAAGACCTCCACCACTTCAGAGGCACCTTTTTAGCTTGTATGGTTCTTTTGTGTTCTACGAGTAAAATCATTGGATAATACTTTATTCAAACGATTTTAGTACACAATGAATTTATACAATACACAATGAAAAATTTATGCTTATTTATACTCCTGTTTAGTTGGTCAGTACAAGCGCAACAGCAGCTTACCGGGCAAATAAAAATCAAAGAAAACGCTACTGAATTACCAATAGAAGGAGTGAATTTGATTTGGCTAAACACTTCAATGGGAACCATTACAGACCAATCCGGGAATTTCAAACTCCGTATGTCTCCTAATTCAAACAAATTAGTGATCAGTTACCTAGGATTCAAAACAGATACCTTAATCATCTCAAGTCCAAAACGATTAGTTCATACACTACTTCCTGATGCAGATGATGCTCTGGATGAAATTACGCTAACAGAAAGACGCAAGGCTATTCAGAAGTCGTATTTAGAAGCTCAAAACATCATTCGAGTTTCTAGCGAGGAGTTGCTAAAAGCGGCATGTTGCAACCTGTCGGAAAGTTTTGAAACGAATCCTTCTATCGATGTGAATTTTGCAGATGCATTGACCGGTACAAAGCAAATTAAAATGTTAGGACTTTCTAGTCCATATTTATTAATTTCTGAAGAGAATATTCCTATGGTCCGAGGAGCTTCGCAGATTTACGGCCTAACGTTTACTCCTGGGACTTGGATACAAAGTATCCAAATCACAAAGGGTGCTGGAAGTGTAGTGAACGGTTTTGAGAGTATTGCTGGTCAAATCAACACCGAGATTCAAAAGCCATCGCAAGATGCTCCTATATATATCAACGCCTATACTTCTGTGAATGGAAGACAGGAGTATAATGCACATTTCAACACCAAATGGAATGATAAGTGGAGTGCAGGTTCGTATGTTCACGTAAATCAACGGACACAGAAATTCGATAAAAATGCAGATTCTTTTTTAGATGTTCCGATTTCAAAACAAATCAATGTTTTGAATCGATGGCAATACACCGATGCAACTAAAGGTTGGGTTGGATTTGCGAGCCTTCGATTTCTAGATGATAAAAAGCAAACAGGCTCGATAAATTTTGACCCCGAAACACATCGAGATACAAGAGCATTTTGGGGAAGTGAAATTGAAACCCAACGCGTAGACGCTTCTTTAAAAATAGGTTATGTATTTCCAGATACTCCTTACCAAAGTTTTGGTTTTCAGTCGGCATATAGTAATCATGATCAAGACTCTTATTTCGGACTAAGACGTTACGATATAAAACACAAGAGCTTTTTCACGAACCTGTTGTTCAATTCAATCATCTCGAATACAAAAAACAAATTCAAAACGGGAATCAACTTTTCCTTTGATGAGTATAACGAAGGTGTTGATTTAGTCGATTACCAAAGAAGAGACGAGGTTATTGGAGCCTTTTTTGAGTACAGTTATGACAGTTTAGAAAAGTTGAATATAACAGCAGGAATCCGATTAGATTCCCACAACCGACTCGGTACATTCGTTACACCACGGGTGCATTTACGCTATAATCCTTGGGAACGATCTGTGTTGAGAGCTTCGGTTGGTAGCGGAAGAAAAGTTGCAAATATTTTTGCTGAAAACCAAAAATTATTTGGAACGAATCGCTTGATTCAGTTAGTCGAAAATGGTGGGTCGGTTTATGGCCTTCGCCCAGAGAAAGCATGGAATTATGGTTTGAGTTTTAGACAGGGTTTCACTTTATTTCAAAAGCAAGGCGATGTTACGGTTGATTTTTATAGAACTCAATTCGAAGACCAAGTAGTGGTCGATTGGGAACAAGCCAGTCATATTCGTTTTTATAATTTGGAAGGCTCTAGTTACGCCAATAGTTTTCAGCTCGAATTGGATTATGTGCCTTTTAGGAATACGGCTTTACGCTTGGCTTATAAGAATTATCAAGTCAAAACAACTTATGGAACTCAAACCCTTCAAAAACCTTTGCAGCCTAGGGAACGTTTCTTTGCAAACTTTGAATATAAGTTCGAAAACGAAGAAAAAGGTTCACAATGGAAAGCTGATATGACCTATCATTTTGTGGGAGAACAACGACTTCCATCGAACAGTAGAGATGGAGTAGGATATTCTTCCGAACGATATGGTTTGTTGAGTATGCAAATTACTCGTGTTTTTTCAAAACAATTTGAAGTATATTTGGGAGGTGAAAATTTGGGGAACTACAAACAGTTGAATCCAATTGTTGGTGCAGAAGATCCATTTGGCTCAACTTTTGATACATCACTGGTATATGCTCCGATTTTCGGGAAAATGTTTTACGCTGGACTGCGTTTTAAATTAAATAACATAAAGAAATGAAAAAAATAATTATACTTCTAATTGCATTATTACCTGTGATTGGGTTCGCTCAAAAGGCAAAAAAAGACATCCAGAAAACCAGCTTTGAGGTGAACGGTGTTTGTGGAATGTGTAAGGCTCGAATCGAAAAGCAAGCCTTTACTGTTAAAGGTGTAAAGTCTGCTACTTGGGATATTTCCTCGCATCAGTTTTCAGTTATTTATGATGCCTCCAAAACCAGCTTATTGAACATTCACGAAGAAATTGCTTCTGTTGGGCACGATACGCCTTTAGCTACTGCACCAGATGAGGTTTACAACAGTTTGCATATGTGCTGTATGTACGAGCGAGAAAGCAAAGAATAACATTACTAAAAACATTATAAACTACTATTTGTTTCTTCAGTCTAATTTTTTTAGACTGAAGTTTCTACGTGAAATAATTACCGAATAATGGAGAAAAGCACAGGATTTTATTTTAGAATCATACACCGGTATCTAGGATTTTATTTAGTTGGTATAATGGCTGTTTATGCGATAAGCGGAATTGCCATGATTTTTAGAAATGATGATACCTTTAAAATCATCAGCGAAGTGGAAACTACGCTGCCCCTAAATCTAGACGAGAGTGCTATAGGGAAGGTATTGAAAATTAAACGCCTTACTGTTGAAAGAGTAGAAGGAGATCAATTGATTTTTAAAGAAGGAACCTATAACCAAGCAACAGGTAAAACCGTTCACCTTAAAAAAGAGCTCCCTTATATCCTAGATAAAATGGAGCATTTGCATAAAGCAACTACCAACAGCCCCATTTATTGGTTGAATATATTCTTCGGGGTATCACTCTTGTTTTTTGTGATTTCCTCTTTTTGGATGTTTTTGCCGCACACCTCTGTTTTTAAAAAAGGGATTTACTTTACTCTAGCAGGAATACTAATGACCCTATTGATTTTATTTGTGTAACCAACAATTTAGAGCATAAAAAAAGCGACCGAATGGGTCGCTTTTTTTATTTATCACCAAATGTATGATTACATCATACCCGGCATACCACCACCCATTGGAGGCATTCCTCCTCCAGCTGGAGCATCTTCTTTAATGTCTAAAAGAGCACATTCGGTTGTCAAGATCATTCCAGAAACAGAAGCTGCATTTTCAAGAGCAACACGTGTAACTTTTTTAGGATCAATAATTCCTTCTGCAAGCATATCTACGTAAGTTCCGTTTTTGGCATTGTATCCAAAATTTTGATCTCCTTCGAGAACCTTAGAAACAACTACGGATCCTTCTCCACCAGAATTCTCTACGATGATACGTAAAGGAGCTTCAACTGCTTTCTTGATGATTTGAATTCCTGTAGCCTCATCTGCATTATCACTTGCAAGACCCTCCAGAACTTTTTTAGCGTTCAGAAGAGCAACTCCACCACCTGCAACAATACCTTCTTCTACTGCGGCACGTGTAGCATGAAGTGCATCATCAACACGATCTTTTTTCTCTTTCATTTCAACTTCAGAAGGAGCACCTACATAAAGAACGGCAACACCACCCGAGAGTTTTGCTAAACGTTCTTGTAGTTTTTCTTTATCGTAATCTGAAGTAGAGTTTTCAATCTGAGATTTGATTTGACCTACACGACCTTCGATTGCTTCAGCAGATCCAGCACCATTGACAACGGTTGTATTGTCTTTGTCAATTGTAACTTTCTCTGCAGTACCAAGCATTTCAAGGGTAGTGTTTTCAAGCGTATAACCGCGTTCTTCCGAAATCACAGTTCCACCAGTAAGGATAGCAATGTCTTCGAGCATAGCTTTACGACGATCCCCAAATCCAGGTGCTTTTACTGCTGCGATTTTTAACGCTCCACGAAGTTTGTTTACTACAAGAGTAGCTAAAGCTTCTCCATCAACATCTTCAGCGATAATTAGCAAAGGCTTTCCTGTTTGAGCTACTGGCTCTAAAACGGGTAAAAGATCTTTCATTGCTGAAATCTTTTTGTCGTATAATAAAATGTATGGACTTTCTAGGTCAGCTTCCATTTTTTCAGAATCGGTAACGAAATAAGGTGATAAATACCCTCTGTCAAATTGCATTCCTTCAACAACATCTACATACGTATCCGTTCCTTTTGCTTCTTCAACAGTAATTACACCTTCTTTACCAACTTTTTCAAATGCTTCTGTTATCAAACCACCGATAGTATTATCGTTGTTTGCTGATATACTTGCAACTTGATGTATTTTTTCTGAAGAACCACCTACTTCGGTAGCAATCTTATCCAATTCTTGAACGATTGCACCTACTGCCTTGTCGATTCCTCTTTTAAGATCCAATGGATTGGCACCAGCAGCTACATTCTTCAAACCTTCTTTTACAATTGCTTGTGCAAGGATCGTTGCAGTTGTTGTTCCATCTCCAGCCAAATCGTTGGTTTTAGAAGCAACTTCTTTTACCATCTGAGCTCCCATATTTTCTAGAGAATCTTCAAGCTCAATTTCTTTTGCTACACTAACACCATCTTTGGTTACTTGAGGTGCTCCAAAAGCTTTGCCGATAATTACGTTACGCCCTTTTGGACCTAAGGTAACTTTAACTGCGTTTGCAAGAGCATCTACTCCTCTTTTGATACCATCTCTAGCATCAATGTCAAATACTATTTTTTTAGCCATTTTAATTTTATTTTTTGGTTAAACAATTGCAAGAATATCGTTCTCTTTCATGATTAAGAAATCTTTTCCGTCATGTTGAAGTTCTGTTCCAGCATATTTCCCATAAAGCACGGTGTCACCTACAGATAAGGTAACGGGGTTTTCTTTGGTTCCAGGTCCTACAGCAACAACAATTCCTTTTTGAGGCTTTTCTTTTGCAGTGTCAGGTATATATAGACCCGAAGAAGTTTGGGTTTCTGCAGCAGCTGGTTCAATAAGAACGCGGTCTGCTAAAGGTTTAATGTTGATTGTACTCATAATGTCTGATTTATATTAGAAATTTCATTTTGATATTTTCATAAATTATGCCAGTCTATTCCTTGTCAGTTAAGGCAAAAAAAAATGCCAGCTTGTCAGGAAGCTGGCATTTATACGTTTAAATAAATAGTGTTTTATTCTATAGCAGCTGGTTCTTCTGAATCTGCTGGTACTTCTTCAGGAGCTACTTCTGGAATCACCTCAGGAATAGTTTCTGTTGAAATTTGTTCGAGTGTGTTAGCATCTAATAATTTTGATTCAGCATCAACATTATTTTGACCTGAATTCAAGCTAAAATTTGAAAGTAGAATAAGAGCCAATAAAAGTGTAGCTAAAACCCAAGTACTTCGGTCTAAAAAATCAGTTGTCTTTTGAACGCCTCCCATTTGTTGAGCTCCTCCTCCGAAAGATGAAGAAAGTCCTCCTCCTTTTGGATTTTGAACCATTACTACAAGTATAAGAAGGAAACACACAACTAAGATAAGTGCGATAAAAATTGAAAATGTACTCATTGGATTATTTTATTTTTGTTGTAAATCTTTAATAGCTTTGATTTGGTCTGCAAAGAAACTATTTTTTTCCGGATATTTCAAACTTAATATCTTGTAAGAGAGCAAAGCTTTTTTAAACTTACCTTGTTTGACATAAACTTTGGCCAAGGTTTCGGTCATTAACTCTTCTTTGTCGAATTTAATTTCTTTCGATAAATTCTGTTTTGCAGTATTTGCAGATACAGGCGGTATTTTAGGATTGTTTTTCAAAAAAGCATCGATAATATCGATTTTATCTTCAAAAGAATTTTCAGGCTCTGAATCTTGAAGGATTGTTGGACTGTTATTTTTTGTCCATTCTATCCATTCTAAAAAACTCAAATTCACAGGCAAAGGCTTTTTTGGGGTTTCTTCGACAACCTCAACGTTCGCGGATTTTGTGTCAACTTCACTTACCTCGTCTTGACTTACTTTTTCTACTTTTTCTTTAATTTTTGTTTCAAGAATAGGTTTTGTTTTTTCCTTTTCTTGTATTGGTAAAGTCTCTGAATTTTGAGTCTTTTGGTCGGTATAAAGCCACTCGTACAGCGTGTTGCGATCTGGACTAATAACAGCTGTTTTTTTTAGAATCAGATCAAAATTGAATTTCTCTTGCTCCTTTAATGACTTTAAGTAAAGCGCATAGGCAGCCTGAAAATAAGGATAACGATAGGTGATCTTTTCTAAAGCAAGACGTTGTTCCTCATTTAGAGCATCATAGTTTTTTGATAAGGAAGTAAATTCAGTTACAGTCATTACACTACCATTTTGCTAGCGAAGCGTTAAAAATATCTTGGGTGATACGCTCAAAAATTTCTCCGTGTGCTGTATCCTTGATGTCGTATAGTTGTTGTTCTGCAGGAAAGTCATAATAGAAAGAAAAACGCGTTTCGTAATTATCTTCTTCTTTTTTAATGTTAAAATATCGAACATTGATTGAAATGGTTAAACGGTTTTGAGCAGCTGTGTTTTGAGCAGTTGCCGACATGGGCGTAATTCCGTATTCAACAATCTCGCCTTCAAAAACAAGATCCCCATTTGTATTTGTTAGGTTGAGGTTCGTTTGATTGATTAAAATATCTTGTAAGGCAAGCGTAAAGTCTCTATCCAACCCCGGTTCAATAGTAGAGCCAGGCCTGTTTCCAGCTACGTTTTCAAAATAATTAACCTGAAAAGTTTCTGTTCCTGCAGGGATAGATGCTCCTGTAAAAGAGTAAATTCCACAGGAATGAATCGCAAACCCTAGGAGTGTGATTCCTAAAACTTTAATATGATTTTTAATCTTCTGAGCCTTCATTTAAATCGTATTGTTTGATTTTCCGGTATAATGTTCGTTCTGAAATACCAAGTTCTTCTGCTGCTAATTTACGTTTTCCTTGGCTTCGTTCCAAAGCCCTCTTAATCATTTCAATTTCTTTTTGAAGAAGTGACAACGGTTCTTCTTCTGTTATTGTTTCGGCATAATCATACGAATCTTCGGGTTCCGGAACAGCTTCCTGAAATTGATTTTCAACTTGTAAAGCTTGAAGAGGTTGCTGATTTTCTTCAACGGGTTCTTCCCCGTAAATCTTGTTGATTAAGCCCTGATTTTTTTCTTGAACATCTTCGGATGTTTCTTGTTTCATCAGTTCTAATGTAAGCTTTTTGAGATCGTTCAAGTCGTTTTTCATATCAAAAAGGACTTTGTAGAGTATCTCACGTTCCGACGCAAAGTCACCGGATCCTTTTTCACCTGATCTGATGGCAGGTAATTGAGCACCCATGTCTGGTAAATAAGACCTCAGAATTTGAGAATTTAACTCCCGTTCTTTTTCAAGAACCGAAATTTGTTCTGCTACATTTCTCAACTGTCTGATGTTACCATTCCAATTGTACTGTGCAAGAGTCAATTGAGCATCTTCTTTGAGTCGAACGGTAGGCATATGATATTTTTGAGCAAAATCTGATGCAAATTTCCTAAACAATAAGGGAATGTCTTCTTTGCGATCTCTCAACGGTGGTAAATTAATTTCAACTGTGCTGAGACGGTAATACAGATCTTCACGAAATTTCCCTTTTTGAATGGCATCCCGCATTTTTACATTAGTAGCTGCCACAATACGTACGTTTGTTTTTTGGGTTTTGGAGGATCCTACTTTTAAGAATTCTCCTGTTTCCAATACGCGTAAGAGTCGTACTTGAGTGGCAAGGGGTAATTCGCCCACTTCATCTAAAAAAACAGTACCTCCATCTGCAACTTCAAAATAACCACTTCGGGTATTAGTAGCCCCAGTAAAAGCCCCTTTTTCATGACCAAAAAGCTCACTGTCAATAGTTCCCTCCGGGATTGCTCCACAGTTTACTGCAATGTACTTGGCGTGTTTTCTATGCGAATATTGATGAATTATTTTTGGGATATTTTCTTTACCAACACCACTTTCACCGGTGACTAAGACGGAGATGTCTGTTGTTGCTACGCGTACCGCTTTTTCAAGCGCTCGGTCGAGTAGTGGGTTCATCCCAATGATACCAAAGCGCTGTTTTATGGCTTGAATTGATTCCATCGATTATATAGTTTTGGAAACTCCAACAGGAGTTCCAATTAAAGTTGCAGAAGTACAATCGTTAATTTTTATATCTACAAAATCACCTACGCTATAGTTTTCTTTTGCGAACACTACAACTGTGTTTTGTGAAGTTCGCCCGCTCCATTGCAAGGCAGATTTTTTAGATTCACGTTCGATCAAAACACAAACGGTTTGATCTTTATATCCTGCCGTTCTAAAGCGACTATGAACGCGTTGCTTTTCTATAATTTCTTGAAGCCTACGCAGTTTTACTTCCTCGGAAATATCATCATCTAATTTACGTTCAGCCATTGTGCCTGGACGTTCCGAATAAGAAAACATAAAGCCGAAATGATATTGCACATAGTCCATTAGGCTTAATGTGTCTTGATGATCTTCTTCAGTTTCTGTTGGAAATCCAGCAATAAGATCCTGAGAAATGGAGCAGGTTGGTATGAGGGTGCGAATATTATCAATCAGATCGAAATATTCTTGACGTGTATGCAGGCGATTCATTTTCTTTAAAATACGATCACTACCCGATTGGACAGGTAGGTGTATGTGCTTGCAAATATTGTCAAATGCAGCCATTGTATGAATAACATCTAAGGTAAGGTCTTGCGGATTTGATGTCGAAAAACGAATCCTCATTTTAGGATGTGCTTGGGCAACAAGCGCCAATAGTTGCGAGAAATTTATAGCAGTCTTCTGTTGAAGTTCGGTTGCTTTATCAAAATCTTTTTTAAGACCACCCCCATACCATAAGTAACTATCAACGTTTTGACCTAAAAGAGTAACCTCTTTAAATCCTTTTGATGCTAAATCATGAACCTCTTCTAAAACACTTTTAGGATCACGACTTCGTTCCCTTCCTCTGGTAAAAGGAACTACACAGAAGGTGCACATATTGTCACATCCTCGTGTGATTGAAACATAGGCACTTACTCCATTCGATTGAAGGCGCACGGGAGCAATATCCCCATAGGTTTCTTCTTTAGATAGAATGACGTTAACAGCATTTCTTCCACTTTCTATTTCTTGTAGGAGGTTGGGAAGATCTTTATAGGCGTCGGGTCCGACGACCATATCAACGATTTTTTCTTCTTCTAGAAATTTATGTTTAAGGCGTTCTGCCATGCAGCCTAAAACACCAACTTTCATCTTAGGGTTAATACGCTTTACGGCATTGAATTTTTCTAAGCGTTTACGAACGGTTTGTTCTGCCTTATCTCGGATAGAACAGGTATTGATCAAAACAAGGTCAGCTTCTTTCATTTCCGTAGTCGTTTCAAACCCTTCGGTTGATAAAATAGAAGCAACTACTTCGCTGTCAGCAAAATTCATTTGACATCCGTAGGATTCGATGTACAGTTTGCTTGAAGCAGTATTCTTTGATTTTAGTTTTTTAGATAAAGGCTCCCCATTAAAATCATTTGGATTTTTATCAAGAGTAGCATGAAGTGCTTTGTGGTCGCTCATAATTATATTAAAGAGTAAATTCTAAGCTTAAATAATTAGAATCTACATTCTGTTTGTAAAATTACAAAAATTGTTCCATAATGTCATCTTGTCAGGTTACTTCGTTTTTAATCCTTTCTTTAGTGTGTATTCAGACCAATCGAACCTATTTAGTAGTGTCTTTTTGGAGTGTATTTAAATTTTAGTTTCCTTATAAGTTTGAGACCTAAGAAAAAACCAATTACTTTTGTCAGCAGAAAAGAGCAGATATGGCAAAGAATTTGGTTATTGTTGAGTCCCCGGCTAAGGCTAAAACTATCGAAAAGTTTTTAGGAAAAGATTTTAAAGTTGCCTCAAGTTTTGGGCATATTGCTGATCTGCCTTCCAAGGAGTTAGGTGTTGATGTTGATGGAGATTTTTCCCCAAAATACATTGTCTCCGATGATAAAAAGAAAGTAGTTGCTGAACTGAAATCACTAGCTAAGAAAGCTGAAATGGTTTGGCTAGCAAGTGATGAAGATCGAGAGGGTGAAGCCATTGCATGGCACTTAGCACAGACTTTGAAATTAGAAGAAAGCAATACCAAACGTATTGTTTTTCACGAAATAACCAAGAATGCTATCATAAAAGCGATTGAAAATCCACGAGAAATTGATTACAATCTAGTCAACGCGCAACAAGCTCGGAGAGTATTGGATCGTTTGGTTGGGTACGAATTGTCTCCAGTGCTTTGGCGAAAAGTAAAAGGTGGTCTTTCTGCTGGAAGAGTACAATCGGTTTCTGTACGTTTAATTGTTGAACGCGAACGCGAAATCAAAGCATTCTCTGGGCAATCGATGTATAAAACACAAGCAGATTTTTTGTCTTCTCAAGGGAAAACAATCAAAGCAAATTTGAACACTACCTTTGATCAACCCGACGAAGTACAAGATTTTCTTTTGGAAAATGTGAATGCACAATTTTCAATTGCATCCAAAGAAACGAAACCAGCCAAGAAGAGTCCAACTGCACCTTTCACAACCTCTACACTACAACAAGAAGCCTCTCGTAAATTATATTTTTCTGTAAGCAAGACCATGACCATGGCACAGCGTTTATACGAAGCTGGTTTGATTACGTACATGAGAACCGATAGTATGAATCTTTCTAAGGAAGCTCAGACTGCTGTTCTTTCCACAATTGAAAACAATTATGGGGAAGAGTACGCACAAGCACGAACCTTTAAAACAAAGAGTAAAGGGGCTCAAGAAGCTCACGAAGCTATTCGTCCTACGGATGTAACAAAGGCTAAAATTGAAGGCGATTATGATCAAATGCGCCTATATGAGTTGATTTGGAAAAGGACAGTTGCATCTCAAATGAGTGACGCACAATTGGAGCGAACACAACTTAAAATTCAAGCTTCAACACACAAAGAAATTTTCACCGCCAAAGGAGAAGTGATCAAGTTTGAAGGCTTTTTGAAAGTATACCTAGAAGGTGTAGATGATGACGAAGAAGAAGCAGAAGGCATGTTGCCAGCTGTGAATCAAGGTGATCTAGTTGATTTAAAGTCGCTGGTATCTACGCAACGATTCTCAAGACCTCCTTATCGCTATTCAGAAGCAGCCTTAGTTAAAAAATTAGAAGAATTAGGAATAGGACGTCCTTCTACTTATGCTCCAACAATTTCAACGGTTCAAAACCGCGGATATGTTGCTAAAGGCGTAATTGAAGGTGCAGAACGAAACTACCATCAGTTGGCATTAAATAAAGATGAGGTTGAGGTCAAACTTTTGACTGAAATGGTAGGCTCCGACAAAGGGAAACTAGTGCCTACCGATATTGGAATGATTGTGAATGACTTTTTGGTGAATAATTTTAAAGGAATTTTAGACTATAGTTTTACAGCTCAAGTTGAAAAAGATTTTGACGAAATAGCTGAAGGAAACGAAGATTGGATAAAAATGATCAAAGGTTTTTATGGAGATTTCCATAATACGGTAAACTTTGTTCAAGAAAATGCAGAACGCGAATCTGGCGAACGAAGTCTTGGTACCGATCCAAAGTCGGGAAGAGAAGTGAAAGTGCGTTTAGGGAAATTCGGTCCCATAGCACAAATTGGAAATGCTGATGATGAAGAAAAGCCAGTTTTTGCAAGTTTAACTACCGAACAACAGCTTGACACCATTACTTTTGAGGAAGCGATGGAATTATTCCAATTGCCAAAAAGTCTGGAAGATTACGAAGGACAACCCGTTACCATCAACAACGGTCGTTTTGGCCCTTATGTCAAGTTTGGCGAAGTGTTTGTTTCGCTTCCAAAAGGAACCAATCCGATGGAAGTAGACGATGCAATGGCAATTGAGCTTATTGAAGAAAAGAAGAAAGCTGACGCCCCTATATACACATACAAAGAGTTACCTGTGACAAAAGGGAGTGGTCGCTTTGGACCTTTCATCAAGTGGAGCGGAATGTTCATCAATGTAAACAAGAAGTACGATTTTGATGCCTTAAGTAATGAGGACATTGAAACGTTGATTGATGATAAAATTCAAAAAGAAATTGATAAGGTTATTCATGATTGGAAAGACGAAGGAATCCGCGTAGAGAAAGCTCGATGGGGAAGATCCAACATCATCCAAGGGAAGTTGAAAATTGAATTATCGAAAGACATTGACCCTACCAAGATTACTCTAGAAGAGGCTATTAAGCGTATTGAAGCGAAAAAGCCAGCTAAGAAAAAAGCAAAACCAAAAGCCAAAGCCAAAGCGAAGCCAAGAGCCAAAGCCAAAGCAAAGCCAAAGGCAACCAAAAAGAAATAAGAAGATGAGTCTGGATCTCTTTGAACCTGTTGATGAAGCTGTTTTTGGTGTTTCGGTGTTATTGCCGAAACAGGTTTTGGGTAAAAAAATAAAAGTACATACCAAGAGTCAAGGCCTTCCAGAACTTACTGATGTTACAATCGCACTTTTTGGAGTCAACGAAAATCGAAATGGGTTTTTTACTTCCACAGCTTACGAAATGGACGAATTTCGAAGACAGTTTTATCAATTGTATCCCGGTAATTGGAGTGTTGAAGTTGCTGATTTAGGAGATTTGCCAAATGGAGATACCCCAGAAGATAGTTACTTTGCTATAAAAGAGGCGTGTTTAACCTTGAAGCAGATGGATATTATTCCAATCATAATTGGAGGGACACAAGATTTAACTGTTGCAGCGTATCGTTCTTTTGAAAATGCCAAACAATGGGTGAATATGGTTTCCATAGATAACCGTTTCGACTTTTCACAGGATGAGGATCTGATTTCTGGAAAAT
>Ga0257120_1000340_pt1 | contig 35727 bp, 31 predicted proteins | sample SI106_10metaG_FD_190153 | JGI IMG/M metagenome (GOLD analysis project Ga0257120, IMG submission 190153) | Marine microbial communities from Saanich Inlet, British Columbia, Canada - SI106_10 | ecosystem: Environmental > Aquatic > Marine > Inlet | place: Canada: British Columbia | collected...
CGGTAGGTAGCATTCTTTTCTTTAAAGGGCGTTCTATGTAGTAAGACTTTTGTTTTTGCTTTAGTACCTTTTCTAAATAAAATTTAATCGCATTGATGTGCTGGTTTTGAGAGCTGCGTGAATACCCTTTTGCTACAAGTCCCATTAGGTATTGATAAATAACAGGCTCGTTAATCTGTAATTTCTCGCTCTTAATGAAACGATTAAACTGCTCTAAACATGAGATGTATGTGCGGATTGTGTTTGGGCTATATCTTTTGTAACGAAGCTTTTGCTTTATTTCTGTGAAGTTCATGGTACAAACGTCTAGAAATTAGATCAAGTATTCGCGCGTTAATCAATTACAAACGACTAAATATCGACACTAAACGACAAGTAACCGTTTATGACTTTTGATTGCCCCCAATTTTGTCCTGTCGAATTTAGCGACAAGCAATTTTTTTAACTATTAAATTTTTATATTATGAATGCATTACGAAACAAAGTCAGTTTGATTGGGCGATTAGGAAGAGATCCCGAAACGGTATCCTTTGACTCAGGAAAGTCAATCACAAAATTCAGCATGGCTACCCACCAGCGTTACAAACAAAAGAATGGTGAATGGGACGAACAGGTACAATGGCACAACGTGAATGCTTGGGGACCTTTAGGCGACAAGATGCGAGAAGCACTCGAAAAGGGAAGCAAGGTTATGGTTGAAGGCCGTCTTTTACACCAAACCTATGAAACTAAAGCAGGCGAGCGTAAGAACAGAACCGTGGTTGAGGCCAATGAGTTTTTGGTGTTGTCTTCTCCATATAAAGGGGAGGCAGCCGAGTAATGAACTTGGTACACCTTATTGGTGAAATTCATTCGAGTCCAGAGCTTCACCTGCTGTCTAATGGCAGGCGTCAGGTGAAGTTTACCCTTACCACACAAGAGAGTTATTTAGATGCCGAAGGCACAAAAAAAACACGCAAAAATTGGCATACGCTATCGGCTTGGGGTAGATGGGTTCAGGTCCTAAATGAATATGGTACAAAAGGCACCTCAGTAGCCATTGAAGGTAGAATTGTGAGTCGTTTTTACCACGATCGGGGCAACCGCAAAATGTTCTCGGAAATAGAGATCAATGACCTCATCATTTTGTGATGAGGTCTTTTATTTTGATCTAGTGATTATTAATTTTGGTCGTTGATAAACTCGTTCATTTCCTCTTTGTCCGAGCTAAAGTCAAAAGCACCATTTACTTGGTAATAATCATCAGGGTTGTAACATCTTTTGTATGCATATTTTGCAAATGAAAGTTTGTTTTTACTAAAGCTAAATTCTTCCATAATTTGTTTGATTTGATCAACAGTCAGGCATTTTTTTGAGGTTGCTTGTTTAGCCACAATTATCTTTCCTTCATCAAAACTTTCGTCATCAATTGCCGCCATAATTGCTGCCATATCTTGCACAGGGTTTACGCATCCTCCTGCTGATACCGGGGCTGCGTTGACAACAGGTGCTTCATTAATAGTGGTAGTCGTTGTGGTAGTCGTTACAGTTTCATTGACAGCCATATTGGTTGTGTTCGACGCATTATTGACTTGATTTGAATTTGATGTAACACCTTCATTCACGTTCATGTTAACATTCATGTTGCTATTCGCATCATTTATGTTCTGGTCATTCATGTTAATACTTATTTGTCCATTTGTAGGAACTGCTGTATTGTTGTAGCCTTCGTTTACACTCATATTTACAGACACATTACCGGTATTAGGTGGGTTTACTGCATTCATATTCGCATCATTCATGTTGATGTTCATATTCATGTTCATGTTTTCATTACCCGTATTCATGTTGGTTCCATCATTCATGTTTATATTCATACTAATCGTGCCGCCAACCATATCAGGCGAATTGTTTACAGTTCCTTCTGCGTTCATATCTATACCTGAATTTACATTCATGTTAATACCAGTATTCATATTACCAGTTACGTTCGTATTGCTATTTGTCACCGCATTATTCATGTTCGTGTTGCCTGTACCTGAATTTACATTCATGTTAACACCAGCATTCATATTACTATTTACATTTGCGTTGCTATTTGTCACCGCATTATTCATGTTTGTGTTGCCTGTATTTGTATTGCCGTTGTTATTTATTGTTGTTGTTTCAGTAACAACAGTTGTTGTTGTGGATTGTACATTTTGGGTTGTCTGAGGTGATACTGCTACTGGAGCGGCAGCTAATGGCGTTGACGCTATGTATTCGTTTAGTTTTTCTTTATCCGAGCTAAAATCAAAAGCAGCATTTACTTGATAATAATCATCTGGATTGTAGCATCGTGTATAGGCATATTTAGCGAAGTCAAGCTTGTTTTTGCTGAAGCTAAATTCATCGATAATTTGTTTGATTTGATCTACGGTTAAACACTTTTTTGATGTCGCTTGCTTTGCCAAAGTCATTTTCCCTTCATCAAAGCTTTCATCGTCAATGGCAGCCATAATGCTTCCCATATCCTGAACAGGATTTAAACACCCCACCAAAGATACAGGGGCTGTAACTGCACTCCCTACGACTACTGCAGTGGTAGGTTGTGTCGTTGGAGTTACTTTATTTGGCACAGTGCTGAAAAAACGCAGCTTATAACCCCTTTTTACGGGTACAATACGAAAGGTAACCTCGTCATTTTTATGCCCCTCATCCCACCAAATGTTTTTAGTTATAGACGCTATGCTTTCATCCTTGAAATAGATTTGAACATTGCTGTTTGTTTGTCTTATTCCGGGAACGACAACTCTCGTTTCTGCGACTTCATTCTTTTTCACACCATCCAAAACAACATAAAATGGCGTTGGGTCTTGGGCAAAAACAACGAGTGTATTTGATTGTGAAAAATTGTAAAGAGAAATAAATAAAAGTGTGAAGGTTAAAGTGAATTTTAAACTTTTCATGTACTGTTTTTAGGTTTATTTTGACTTGTTATTTAAACATATTGGGCTTCTAAGCAATCACTATGCCAAACGATTAGTTTTTTAATACTTTGTAGGTTTTGTTGTTCACCTTGAGCAGATAAGCACCAGAAGGCAAGTCTGAAATTTGCAAGCTAGCGCTCTCACCGAAGTATTCTTTTTTACGAACGATGCGGCCCATCATTGTGTGAAGCGTACAGTCTAGTTTTTGAGGACTTGTTCCACGAATATTTAAGACTGAGTTTGCAGGATTAGGATACACCTTATATTCTTGCGCAGCATCAAGCGTTTCAATACTTGCATTGGGGTCATATATAAAGAATTCATATTCTGCACGCTCAGGAAGCAATTGCATATTAGAGGAGTTTTGTGCGCGAATGTAAAATTTAACGGCATCACCAGATACAACATATGGAAGGTTTGACGTATAGGTGTTGTCATTAGCCACGAGATCACCATTTGTACCGTCGTCATACATCGCAAAAGTTTCAAACTTAGAATTATGTACGCTCGTCGTGGCCATCACATCAACTTGGGAAGCTAAACTAACATCCACTGTGAGTATACCATTACTCAGTGTCATGTTAGAAATTTCTGGCCTAGGCATAGCCATTGTAGAAAGACCGGCCAGATAGTTATTTCTTGCGTCCACCATTGACATAATACCTCCAAAGCCCCAATTGGTCCATAAATCATCTTCAACATTGGAGCTGAATTGCGTCATTGAAAAAGCCTTATTGTTGTCTTCCAGAACAGCATTGTAAGCTACGTCGTGAAGTTGACTTACATCATCCCGAATAGAGGCAGTATCTAAAAGAGACTCGTTTAATATAGTTCGTAAATGCGCATCGAATTGTTTTTTGTAAAGCGGCTCGGCTAAAAGCTTTTGAAGTAAGGGTCTTTCATTTGGTGTAAATTGGGTTCCGTAGGTGTCGAAGTTATATACGAGCTCAGGCTCAAAATATTCCCACCCTAAAATAGCACCTGCAAACGCATTGTCAAAATCCCATGGAATCATTTGAAATAATCCATCTTCTGTTTGATACAAATAGAAGTTATGTATATAATAACCGTTGTAAGTGTCTAAGTTTAAAATAGCAGAATTTACAGCAAACGCCCAAAGTACACGATCGATGTTTAGGACCTCGCCTAAGTTGTCAAAATCAGAATTCAATGTTTGAATGAGCCCCATGAGTTCGCCCCATCCAGACTCAGATTTAAGATCATAACTATTGTAATAGTTTGAGCTATCTGACCCGAGCCATTTTAAATCAGGGCTTCCATATTCATCGCCTCCCCCACAAAAAACCTGTACGGGGTCACATTTAAAAAAAACTCCGTCTTTTTCACTAAAATGTTTTTGTAAAAATTGTTTGTCAACAGATTCTGTATGGGCATAGATACCTAAATAGTCTCCTTGAACATTGAATCGAACAAGATTAACTTCAGGCGTAGGAAGGTATTTCCTGTAAATATTTGCTGCCGTAATTTCTTTGGCAAAAGTAGGATCCATCCAAGCATTGGCAAGTTTAACTTTTTTTAGGTTTTCCAGTTTTTGGCCAGGGATGAAATGGTTCAGATCAATGTTGTATGGCACCTTTGGCACTCCTTGGTCTAATGGAAGGCAAAAGGTTGAATTACCCTTGTATCGGACACCAACACTATCATAACTTTCTCCGTTGAAGGTAAGCGTTGCGGGAATTCTGTAGCTAGGATTTGAGAAAAATGCATTTATTAGGACGCTATGGTAGTTTGGGTTTTCAAAAACGAGATCCATATCACGTAAAACACTCACATCAAAGACACCCCCAGGAGCATCATAAAGTGTTTGTGGGTTGTAGATCTCTTGGCTCTTCAAGTTGCTACTAATTGATAGTAAAACAGTACATAGAATCAGTCCTTTAAAAGTCATATTTGGGCTTGTAAATTGTTAGAATTAGTTTGTTTAAATCCAGTCTTGTTTATGAACCGTATGGCTACTTTTAGTGTTGCCTGTGTGTTTTGTTTCTTTTGGCTCAAAGAGCAAATTTAACACGATTTCTCCGTTTGTCCTAGGCCTATGCTCAATTCCTTTGGGAACAATTAAAATCTCACCCTCTTTCACTTCAACGGATTCTTGATCCCTTAGGTCCATGAATAGCGTCCCTTTAAAAACCATAAATAGCTCATCCTCATGTTCATGACTATGCCAAACAAAGTTATCTTGAAGCTTACAAAGCTTCACATATTGGTCATTTAATTCTCCGATAATATGCGGAGTCCAGGTTTTCTCAAATGCATTAAATTTATCTTTTATGTTGATAGCTTTAATTTCAGGCATATTTTTAATACTGGTTAAAAAGATAAATTGCATTGTCACAGCAATTAGAATAGAAAAGTGTTAATTCGAATTGACGCTCTAAGACATTGTAAGTGAGCTTATAAGCATCTGAAATACCGATAACGACATCAATAGGGCTGAGCATGTTACCCTTAATGACATCCACAACGGCTAAATAAAGAACTTCGTTAACAAATGCTGTACTAGAATTTAAAGAATCCGGAACTCTCAGAACATACCCCTCGGTGTTTCCAGAAAGGTTAATTAGCGGCCCATTGGGGTTAAAAGGAATCGATAGGATTAGGGTGTCATTAGCCCTTACAACGATACTTAAATCCTTCTGTACATGAATTTCTAACCCGTTTAGCAGTGCTTGTTGTTTCGTATCTAAGGGTATGTTAAACGGCTCTCTTTTCGCTTGATGAATTGATGAACCTCCTGCATCCCAAATATCATTTGTTTTGGTATAATCATACAAGGTATTGGCACCCGAAAACCCACTGATTGAACTTAAGCTATGTTTTCCTTGTAGGTCGATTAACAAGCCTTCTTTTCTTGTAATCTTCTTTTCTTGACCTATAATTATTTCACCTTGGGTATTTATTTCGCAGTCTGTTTTAGCATAAATTGTTTTTATTTCGCAGTCATCAATTTCTAGTGTCGTTCGTTCTTCGGATCTATTTAATACGATAACAGACTTCTTTTTGATATAAAAACGAGTTGGGCTTGACCAGTGAATCGATTTTCGTGTTTCGCATCCTTCGCATTCAGAAGGACAATCACACCCGGCAAGAAAAGGCAGTACTTGCAACAACGTACCCCTTTTATCAAAGCTACTGATTTGAACATGACTGCAAGGCGCGCCACCTGACCAAAACGATTCGACTATAAAACCAGAAGGTATTTGTTTTTTGCTTGAAATGTCAAGATCATGAAAAGGATTGTTTTGTGTTGAGCTCCGGTTCCAGGGTGCCTTGTAATCTTTAAATGCTTTACTTGAAACTATTTGTGCAATCAAAATAGAGTCTCCTGGCATTTCAACATGAGTCATAGTATCCGTAAATTCTTCGCTTGGTATGAGAATAGTTCTTTTTTTAGCGGGGCTTTCATTTGGTAACTTCTCGTTTTTATTGCCTGCCGACCAAGAGGGACTAAGCGAACAGAAAACAACAAAAAAACAAGCAAAAGCGTGAGTAAGGTAGTTGAATCTAATTATCATTTGATACGAAACCTTTAATATAGTATATGTTTTTTACCGCTGTTTTTCCAACCTGCTCTCGATTCATAATCAACAAAGAAGATTTTAAGATCGGCGCGTGATTCATAATCCACGAAGAAAACTTTTTTATCTGCTCTTGATTCATAATCGACAAAAAACCAATTCCCATCATTTTTCCCTGCTCTTGATTCATAATCAACTTTATATACCAAAAGGTCTGCCCTCGATTCGTAATCGACTACAAAAACCTTAACATCAGCTCTAGACTCATAATCGACAGAGAAAATTTTTTGACTGAAGCTATTTAAGGAAAGGCATAAACCAAAGACAATTAATAGTGTTTTCATTTCTTTTTTTTTAGAGATACTTTATAAAAGTAGACAATTGTCATTAAAGTAGACCCAAGCATAGCCAGCGCCATATCTTTTTGTGCATCCCAAATATCTCCCTGCTGCCCATTATAATCCGTTGCGCCCTCTCCTGAAATAAAAAGGGTTAGCATCCACTCAAAAACCTCATAAAGCAAACTAAAAGTTTGAATTGTGAGCCATGCGAGTAATAAACTAAGCATGACTTTTTGAACACGGTATCGATAAACCTCGTAAACAAATGGGAACATAAAGACACCAAAAGAAAAATGAACAAAACGGTCGTAATGGTTTCTTGTCGAGTCTAAACCGAAGAGTTCATGAAGGTCAAATCCAAAAGCATTGAAGAAGTTTTGGTAAGGCACAAAAGAATAAATCCATTTAGCTCCAATAATATGTAAAAGTATAAAACAAGATACTCCGAAAAAGGCACCCAAGCTCAGTCGTCTCGCTTTGAGATCGAAAAAGAGAATAGATGCAACCACCAATGTTCCTAGATGTTGGAGTAGTTGTTGCTTCGGGAATTCAGAGTTTAAACTAAAAACAATACTTACGGCAAACAGTAAAGTTAGAACAAGTAATTTGATGCTATGGGTTTTAAAAATGCGAATCATTATGGTGCTTTATTGAATTACAAATCGTTTTTTAACGGCGAATTCAGGAACAGTTACAAAATACACCCCTTTTCCGATTGAAGAAAAGTCTAAGTTTTGAACGCCATCGATGAATCGCCCGTGCCAAACTTCTGCCCCTTTTGTATTGAGAATGATATAAGGAACACCTGTAAGTTGTGCATCTGCATTCAAAGAAATCATGCCCTTGGAAGGGTTGGGGTAAACTTGAAGTAACCCAGTGTTTTCTATACGACCGATATCTAAAGACTGCTCTTCACAGTCAAATAAGCCATTTTGTACCCGAACAAACAAATCATCAAAATAAGAATCATTGTCAGTCCCAGCTGTTCTTGTACCCATTAAAACCATGCGAGCTGTGCGGCTTCCAATAGGGATAGGAATTAAATCTTGGACATAAGTCCAGTTCGGTGTTTGACTAGAATAGTTTTGGGACGCTGATATAAAGTTGCCGGAAGCATCAAAGAATACAAGTTTGAACTCAGGAATATCAGACCCAGAATAATCACTTAGAAACCCGCCAAAGCTAATAGCTGCAGAATCATTATCGATATTTAAAGAAAAAGCGCTTAGAGAAACATCCTGGAACCCCTCTCCATAGGCATTAGGATCGCAAACGCCACCAACTGCAAATAAGCTGTTCCCTGAATAGGCATCATTTCCCTCACACTCTCCACTTGAAATTGATTCAAAGGAGCCAGAGACTTCCGTCCAATTTGATGTGCTGTTCTCAGCACCACCATTGAGCAATAAGTTTTCCGATAAAATAGAGCTTGTGGTATTAAATGAGATCCCATCTGACCACGAACTCCAAGCTAGGTTTCTATCTCTGTAACGCAAACGCCAATAGTAATCAGAGTTTTCTTCTAGCTGGGTTATTTCTTTTTCAATCAGGCTATTCCCTGCCTCTAAATCTTCATCGAAGTACCAGTTTTCATATTGGAACCAATCGTCGTATACAAGACTTTCAAATGTATTATCATATGCAATTTGCCAGTGAGTAGCACCATGAACTCCGCCATCCTCATCACTAAAGTTGGACCCTTGAAATTTTATACAATCGGGCCTTAATGAGGCGCCCTGATTTGGAAAAATACAAAGAGGTTCATTTGGGGGTATATTGTTCTTCATCACTCTTATAGTATCTCTAATTTCAGCATTTACAATTCCATTCTCAAAACTTCCATGACTCACGCGGGACAGCAGAAATTGGGGGTTTTCCCCTGCTTCAACCTCTACGAGTACAAAGCCGTAGTCGTCTGTGCTTTTGGAGTATTCTTTATAATCCTGTTGCGCATATTCTCCCCAATTATCTATGGCGCCACCCGCTGATGCAACATTTACCATTAAATGTTTATGGTCTCTACTTTGACCTCTTGAATAACCGTGTGTATGTCCAAAAAAATGAACGCTTGGTTTTCCACAGCCTGTAGAGAAAGACTCTAAAACGTCTATAATTTCCCCTGTGTAATCAGTGTTTCCTGCGATCCATAGTTCCGACTTGTGGGGATGGTGAAGTTGTGCAAAAACAAAATCAATATTTGTATTAGCGCAGGCATCATTTAGGGTCGTTTGTAACCAGTCTAGTTGTTCCTGAACGCGGTAGCCACTGTTCGTTTCTAGACCAATAAGCCTAACATTTGAATAGTCTGTGTAATACCAATGTTCTAAATAGTCATTGGTATTTGTTCCGTTTGTAGGCAAATTGAAATACCTGAAATAATTTTCAGAATTCTGCTCATGATTCCCTGCCACAGGATACACGGGTATATGGTTAAAAAGTGTTTGTGCTGGATCGAAAAAGGTACTTTTCCATGAGGGGTAATTACCCCCAGTTGTTACAAGGTCTCCAGGGATAAAAACATATGCAAGATTATATGCAAGGTCATTATTGTTTCCATAGCGCTCGTCGACGAATGGAATGAGATCAGCGTTGATGATGTCAGAAAAAACCTCAGGATGCGCAACGTCTTGTTGCATATCGCTCATTGAAACAATATTGAAGTTTTTTTCACTTTCAGGGAGTGGGGGGGTTATAAAGTCAAAGGTTTGTCCTTCAATAGCGGTTGTATGAATGCGATAATAATAGCGTGAATTAGGTATTAGTCCTGTTAACTGAACGGTGTGAACTTTTGACATGCCACTTCCCGTAACAAAGGTTCCAAAAGTGGAATTCCCTAAAACAGTAGAGTTTCCCCATTCTATAATACTTTCATCTATAATACTTGTCTCCCACATTACAGTCATTGTATTTGGGCTCGCATTTTGAAGATAGGGGCCTACGCGTAAAATTTGACTGAAACAAAGAGAGGTCCCACAAAGGAATAGGTTTAATAAGAAAAAGACGGGTTTGGACATTACGATTTTTAGACAAGATACGTAATTGTCATGCATTAGTAAAATTAGTCTAAGACCTTTTGAACGCCTGGATTTTCGAATAGGAATAAATAATAATATCGTATACGCTCCGTTTATAAATATATGAAGTACAATAAATTACATATGTACATTTGGCTACTTAGTTTCCTGATAATCGGTCTCTCTTGTCGAAAACAGGAAGTTAAATCCTCGTGCGATCCTTCTTCTACTTCATTTCAATCAATTTTTCAAAATATGACTTTGAATGGTCATACGGATGACGTCCATTACGATACAGAAATTCATGAATATACCTTTGTGCTTTCACAGGAGAAGGAAGTCTGTGAGCTAGGTTATCAAAGTCAACCAGCAACATCTTCGGTTCCTTATTTGATAGAAATAATTGACAATGCAACCAGCACAATTATTTACGGGGGCAATCACATTTTTTCTTCCTCGGAAACCTCTTTTGTAATCCCACCATTAACAATTGCTTTGCAGGCAGGTATTTCATACACGTTAAGAAGGACGATTTTATTAAACAATGCCAACGGACAGTTAGGTAATATTATAGGACGCGTTGCACGTAAAGGTCAAATGAATTTTCCATACTCAGAAGGTATAATGACTGTAACGGATGCAAACTTTTATCAAATGAACTCACCCACAGGGGGTTCTTTACAGGACGTTGCTGTTCCATATATTGATTTGGTTTTTAGAGATTGACAAGAGGTCAAGCCGAACAAACCCCTCGAAAAGAACGAAACTTTACCGACACACTACGTGAAAGCAGGGTTGTCTTTTTTCTGTAATAGCCCAGCATTTTTCTCTCTCTTTTAGTTCATAAATAACCTGTGCTAAAGTTTCTTTTAGCCGATAGATATCATTGGCATTTAACTTTTTGTTGTCGTTCTCAAAGCGTGCATAGGTAATATCAAAACAACCCCCATACATATGTGCGCTTTTATCGCTTGCGTTGCCGTTGTTTCTTCTCAAACGCCTTACGTTTTCCTTCGTTCTTGTAAGTGAGGTTACGATGAATCTTGAATCGTGAAGATCTGTGGTAGAAAGCTTCTCTCCGAAATTTTTTTCTATTTGTTCTAGTAAAGATTTTCCATTTTTCGAAAGGTATGCATGGCTGTAATCTAAACGGTCGATTGAATAAAACGTACCCTGTTCAATTTTATAAAGATTTTTTCGTGTTTCTATATCCTTTGCATCTCTGCAGGGTGTGATTCCCGTTCTTTCAACAGTGCTTATGTATACCGACATTTTATCCTTAAGCCGCGAACTGTATGAACCCGATACTTTTAACTTGGTGTAATTGATTGTTTTTTTGACTATTCTTTTAATAACGTCTGGTTTAGAAGAGAACAAATAAAACCCTCCAAAAAGGCAAACGAGAACTGCCCCCGTGATGATTTTTGAATTTTTAAGCTTCTTTTTACGCATTTTTAAAATGTCTTTAAGTATAGTTTTTCTACTTTGGTCCTGGCCCAAGGCGTTCGTCTTAAAAACTTTAAACTTGATTTAATAGAGGGGTCGTAATTGAAGCAACGAATATCAATTCTATAACCAAGTTCTTCCCATCCATATTCAGAGACTAAAGCCTCAAGTATATCTGCAAGTTTTTTACCGTGTAACGGGTTGTTTTTTTGCGCTTCGACCATGGGATGGTTGTTAAATTTAGTTTACTTTCTTGGTTAATAATTTCTGTAATCGTTCCATAAGTATGACCGTAATCCCACCATGGGTATAAATTTTAAATCACTAAAGTTATCTGATTTGGAGTATTGTGTTTGAAGCTCTGCAAAGGCATGTATTCTTCCTTCTTTAAGAACAGGATATGAGACACGTGTATTTGTAATGAAAAAGGTTTGCTTTAAACCCTGTCCAATAAAGTTTCCATAATCGTTTGGACGGTTAATATAACTCTCATAAATGTCCGCACCATAATTAAGGCCAGCAATATCTTTTCCAAGAAAACCTATTGAAGCGAAAAATTTCAGTCTTAGTTTTGCATTCATTTTTTTCCGCCAATTTAATTCTGTAAGAACCTCAACAAAGTTACTTCCATAGGGGTGTGCAAGCGCAGAGCCTCTATGTCCATATACCTGCATTGGTGTTAAATGAGAAAAAGTATAAGGGCGTACAAGATTACCTTCCAAACGATAATTAAGATTATCGGTTAACCTGCCCTTAACCCCGAGTTGAAGCCCAAACTTATTGGCCCACCAGCCGCTTCGTGAACGAATCTCTGACAGTAAAAACTCATCAAGTACAATTTGTGAATAAATCGTTGTGTTTTGAATGGAGGCCTTCAATGCAGCCCCAATAACGATGTTGTCAGAAGAGCCTAGTGAATATTCTTGAGGTCTATAAAACACAAACGGGTTCATATATTCAACATCATATCCGCGGTTGAGTAAGGTATCTTTCGGCTGAAAAACAACGGCCTCAAAAACGCCAAAGTTGAGCCAAGGTAAAATATCCCAGCTAAGGTAGTGGCTGGTTAAAAACTTTGCGTGCGGCTGTCCTTGATAGTCTTCGGATAAGAACTGATAATTCACACTGTATTCCATATGCCAAAACTGTGCGCGAATTTGACCAAATGGCATGGGCTTGCCATAATCACTGGTAAATAAGGAGCGCCTTCCAGCACCAATAAAGTTTTTGTCGTAACCTAGATGAAATGAAAAAACCTCATTCGGGGTGTATGCTACTCGAGTCATAGGCATAAACCACAGTTGTTGCGGTGAACCTATATTTGAGAGTCTAATACTTCCGGGATTTAGAACGGCCGAGTTAGAAACATCAAAAAGTCCTCCAATGCGCACATATCCGTTTTTTATGGGGTGAGTTTCAAGAAGAAAACCTAAGCCATTTCTATGTTCAAGTGTATTATTATATTGAAGCCCAAGGTTTACTAAAGGAATGAGTGTCGTGTTGCGCTTTTTCTTTTTGAAAAGGCGATATCCGAGTGTGGTATTTCGAAGGCGAATCGCTGGCCGTAGATCACTTCGGGCATATGTTTTTTGATGCTTTTCATGGGCGTTGCTATCCTGAAATGCTTCATCTCCACCTCCGGCATTTATGTAAGCTCCGTTTAGGTATCCCACATCCGCTTGACCCAAAGCACAGGTGCATAAAACTAAAAACAAGAGAAGTGATATGTGTTTAATAGTCATTGTAGCTGTTAAATAAGTTAGTGCTCAAGCCAATATGAATGAGGACTTGTGTAGGGTCAATGTCGGATATTCTAAGCACTGCCCTACCGAATAAGCAGAAATTAATTAAGGGGTTTATGCGGTATCCTAATTCAAATTGCTGGTGAATGATTCTATCCTCATACACGTCTTTTATATTATCTGCAGGAAGTAGTGCCCGATCATTGTAGTCTTTGAGCCAATAGCAAACGGTTTTACTTTCTCCGTAAATTCGATTTATCGAAACGTTGGCCCGAATAATTAGTTCGTCAAAACCTTGACCTTTGGGATGTGCTAGCGGTAAATTGTAGTGCGTATAACTCATGTTTGGTTCATTGGCAGAATATAATTTACTACCAACCTTATTATACTCGAATTGAAGCAGGGAGCCGGGAAGAAGGTCATAAAACCGAACGCCTAATTGAAGACCTAATTTTTTAAGATCAAACCCTGAAAGAACGAATTGTTGGTATAACCTTATTTTTTTGCCTATGACTTCGTTTGCGTCAAATCCGAAGACGGTATGGTTTTCAGTTTGAGTTAACCCCAGGAAAGGTGTTGGAGCGTAATACAACCCGTTAGGCGTCGTCGTTACGGAATCTCCCATGAACCAAATTGAATTTTCAGAAAATCCAAATTGAATTTTAGAGTTGACTTGGTAACTTAAAAGATGTCTAGAAGTTGCTTTCGGCTGATAGTACGCTTCTACGGTTGTATATGCCGTTTTTCGGATGAGGTTTAAGAGCCGTGACCTATTTGCTTGATAACTCCATTTTTTAAGAAAGGTGTATTTTAAATTAACGTTCGGAGCTTGAAAGCTATTGTCAGAGAGAATGAGCGACCGATATCCAGAACCAATAAAGGTTTGTGCATTACCGGCTTTGATTTCGAGGTTTTTGATTGGATTGTAGCAGAAAGAACCAATAGCAAAAGCATAGTCATAAGCGCCCTCTTTAAATGGTTTAGTGCGCCCTCCGCCAGGGACAACCCCATTTTGCTGTACCGTAGAGGCGTTTGGGTAGAATTCACCGTGATTGGCGATAAATTCATTTTCGTAGGCGCTGAAGCGGGCTTGATTTTCAACAAAAGCTGTTGAAAATGAAAAGTTTTTAAGCAAGGTTCCTTTGACATAAATTCCTCTTGTATTTTGAAACAATCTCGGTGCTGAGTTTTCAACCCAATTTTGGCCAATATTAAAGTTCACAACAGGCGTAAAGTATAAATTGACAGCATTTTGATGAACCTCAAAAAGGTATTGGTCAAAAAAGTGTTTTTTAATATTTTTTAGGCCTTTGTTTTTTTTCTCACCATTCTGTTGTTTTATTGTTTCAATACTTTTAAGTTCAATTTGAGGCATGAACGGTTGATTAGAGAGCCAAACAGGTTTTAATGAGACGTCTCGGAAATAGGTGCCAGAGGCGAGTGAATTTGTTTGTGTCTTTGCAAATAATGAACACATTAAAAAGATTAAGCAAGTCAGCCTTTTCATTTCGATAAGGCTAAAAGGGGTTTCGTTTTGGCGATAAAGTAAGGATTTGTAAGGTTTTCTTTATTGTAATAAAGTGGTAGTCCAGTTTCTGCGTGAACGACAGAACCTCCTAGTGCCTCAAGAATTGCCTGGCCAGCAGCAATATCCCACTCCATTGTAGGAGCAAATCGTGGATAGGCGTCAGCCGTTCCTTGAGCGAGATCAAAAAACTTTAAAGAAGAACCCTTTTTTGCAAATTCAACGGCTGGGGATAGTTTTTTAAGGTCATTAATAAAGTGAATTACAGGCCCTGAGTGATGGCTTCTAGAGCAAGTCATTACCATAGGTTTATTAACGGATTGAGGTGCATTTAATTTTTCCCAATCCTCAATATTTTCAATAGCATTAAAGTTGACCTTAAAGACCCCCGTTTCTTTACCTCCAACGTACATGATTTTTTGAACAGGAGAAGCGATCAAACCAAACACAGGTTTGCCGTCACGAAGAAGAGCAATATTTACGGCAAACTCACCATTCCTATTGATGAATTCTTTTGTTCCGTCTAAAGGATCGAGGCACCAACATTCTTTCCAATGTTTCCTTTCGGCGAAAGGCATTTTATCAGTTTCCTCACCTGTAATAGGTATTTCTAACGGTTCGAGGTGCTGATGTAAAATCTTTGTTGATGCCAAATCAGCCTTTGTTAGTGGAGAGCCGTCATCTTTGATTATAGTATCGAATTCATTTTCATAAATGTCCATAATTTTTTGAGATGCCTCAACAGCTGCGCGGACAGCTGTCTGATACCTATGCGTAAAAGCGGTCATAAATTAAATTTTCATTTCTGGAATATCTCCAGCTATAATTAGAGAACCTTCAGTTTTGGATTGTATTTCTTCAACGCTTACACCAGGAGCGCGCTCTAAAAGATGAAAGGCACCATCTTTTATTTCAAGAACCGCAAGATCTGTAACGACTTTCTTCACACAACCCACTCCTGTAAGAGGGAGCGTACAGGATTTTAGAATCTTCGAAACACCTGCTCTATTTGAGTGCATCATTGCCACTATTATATTGTCTGCGGATGCGACCAAGTCCATGGCACCCCCCATTCCTTTTACCATTTTCCCTGGAATTTTCCAGTTGGCAATGTCCCCGTTTTCAGAAACCTCCATTGCGCCTAAAACGGTCAGTTGTACATGCTGGCCACGAATCATTGCGAAGGAAGTTGCAGAATCAAAGAAAGACGCACCTTTCATTGTCGTAATCGTTTGTTTTCCTGCATTAATCAGGTCCGCATCTTCTTCCCCTTCGAAAGGAAAAGGCCCCATTCCTAAGACTCCATTTTCAGATTGGAATTCAACCTCAATATCTTCAGGGATATAATTTGCGACAAGCGTTGGGATACCAATCCCTAAATTAACATACCAACCATCCCTTAGTTCTTGGGCAATTCTTTTTGCGATTCCTATTTTATCTAATGCCATATTACTTGGTTCTTGTTGTTCGTTGTTCTATTCTTTTTTCAAAAGTATTTCCTTGAAAAATTCGTTGCACAAAAATCCCAGGTGTGTGGATTTCATTTGGATCAAGTGTCCCTGCAGGAACAAGCTCCTCTACTTCAGCCACGGTTATTTTACCGGCCATGGCCATCATCGGGTTAAAATTTCTAGCGGTTGCTTTATAAACAAGATTACCTTCGGTATCACCTTTCCAAGCCTTCACGACTGCAAAGTCTGCATGAAGCGCCTTTTCTAGAATATGAGGTTTGCCATTAAACTCACGGACCTCTTTACCTTCGGCAACTTCAGTTCCATAACCTGCGGGGGTGAAGAAGGCTGGTATCCCAGCACCTCCGGCACGACACCTTTCAGCCAGGCTTCCCTGCGGTATGAGATCTACTTCTAGCTCTCCCGATAACATTTGTCGTTCAAACTCATCATTTTCTCCAACATATGAGCTAATCATTTTTTTGATCTGCTTATTTTGCAGCAACAATCCTAGTCCAAAATCGTCAACACCAGCATTATTACTAATACAGGTCAACCCTGAGGTTCCTTTTTTAACGAGCTCAGCAATAGCGTTTTCGGGAATGCCACAAAGCCCAAATCCACCGAGCATTAAGGTCATGTTATCTTCAATTCCATGTACCGCTTCCGATACAGTTTTAATTACTTTATTCATAATTTAAAAATCAGGTTCACCACCTCGAATGTCTTCATTTATTGGTGTATCGTTGTCATTACATTTAAATTCTTCCGGATTATATTGTTCAGGTGTGGTGAAGTCTTTTTTGGTTAAATTAATTTTAGGGTCTGCATAAACCTTCTGCATATAATATCCATAAATAGGTAGCGCCATTCTAGCACCTTGACCCCATTGCATAGTTTTAAACCTCACCGATCGATCTTCTGCACCGACCCAAATACCAGTAACTAAATCAGGAGTTAAGCCCATGAACCAGCCATCGGAATTGTTTTGCGTGGTACCCGTTTTCCCTGCAGTTTGTGCGGTTACGCCTCCCCAAGGCTTCCAAGTGCCGCGAAGGCTAGAGCCAGTGCCTCCTTGAACAACACCAAGCATCATTTTGAGTATTTCGTGAGCAACTGTAGGGCTCAAGACCTTTTTCCGTTCTTGTTCAGACTCATAAATGACCTTTCCATTTCTATCTTCGATTCTTTCTATGGTCGTAGGCGTATTGTATACACCCTCATTAACAAACACGCACTGGGCAGAAACGAGTTCGTATAGCGAGAGATCCATACTTCCAAGACACATCGCAGGAACTAAATCTTCAGGGCGAAGGAAGATATTCATCTTCCGTAATAGTTTGTCAATTTGAAAAGGACCTCCAGTCTTAAGAAATGAATTAAAGCGCCCCATTCTACCCATTACGCCGGCCGTAGTTGGATTGGACGACTTAGCAATCCCCAAACTCACCGTTTCTGCGGCATCTCCTCCTGGACAGTATTGCTTGATTAAAGCATTGTTTTCGTCTACGATATCAACGCAATGCTCTTCCTCTGCAAATTCCGTACAAGGACTGACTACTTTCATTGATAATGCTGTAGCATAAACAAAAGGTTTAATTGTGGAACCAACTTGTCGTTTCCCTTGTCTTGCATGATCATATGAGAAATGTTTAAAATTTGCACCACCAACCCAAGCCTTAACAAAACCTGTTTTTGGGTCAATAGAAATTAGGCCAGTATGTAAAAACGATTTATAGTATCTAATAGAATCCATAGGGGTCATTACAGTATCTATTTCGCCATTCCAGCTAAAGACCTTCATCCCTGTTGGTTGGTTAAAGGCAATATCTATTTCGGAACTATTGAATCCAGCATTTCTCATTGCTTTTGAGCGAGCGCTTTGACGCTGGGCACGATTTAGAATTGATTTGACAGTAGTTTTAGATAAGGTATTTGAAAATGGAAAACGCCTAAGGTTACGGTTGTTTTTATCAAACTTTTCTTGGAGCGAAGGCACTTTATCCGCTGTTTTATTGAGGGGGTCGACCCCGCTTAGATGCTTAACGACAGCGGCTTCTGCTTTTTCTTGGAGGTCAGTGTTTAACGTTGTATAAATACGTAAGCCATCTCTATAAATATTGTAAGAACTCCCATCCTTTTTAGCATATTTATAATTGCCTTTATTGTTTTTACTTTTCAATAGATTGCTAACTTCTTTTCTCAAACTTTCTCTGAAATAAGGAGCAAGACCTTCTTTATGATCTACAGTTGTGTAGTCTATTATTATCGGTGTTTTCTTAAGAGAATCATAAACACTTCGGGTTAGCTTATTGGTAAGGGCTGGGTTCTCACTTTTGCTATTACGGAGCCATTGATAAAGCACTTGATTCCTTCTTTCAACAGCCCTTGTTGAATCTTTAGCTTTGGCGGCGTTAACTTGACTTTTTGTAATAGTTTCAATACCTACTTTATTCTTGTATGCTATGCGCCGTGCATAATTTCTTGTTTGGTAGGAATGAGGATTGTAAAGGCTTGGGTTTTTACACATCCCAACGAGTGTTGCAGCCTCCGTTATTGAAAGTTCAGCAGCTGTTTTATTGAAGTATACTTTCGCAGCATTTTCAATGCCAACTGCATTATACAAATAATCAAACTGATTGAGATACATTGTTAAAATCTCTTTTTTTGTATATCTTTTTTCCAGCCGAGTGGCTATAATATGCTCCTGTGCTTTTTCATTAATCCTACCGAATTTCCCTAGAAACTTGGAGACACCTGTTTTTTCTTCATTCGTTTCATCAGTTCTTTTCTGAATCGTAAACAGAAGTTTTGCTAATTGCTGCGGAATCGTTGAGGCCCCTCCACTTTTACCCATTGAGGAGATCGATCTCAATAAGGCACGAAAGTCAATACCTGAATGGTCTAAAAAACGCTCATCTTCCGTTGAAATAAGAGCATCAATAACATTAGGTGAAATTTTAGAAAACGGAACACTTGACCTGTTCACTTGCCAAAACTTGCCAATAATCACATTGTTACCTGAGGCATTACTTGCAAAGATATTCGAGGCTAATAATTCCGGCGGGTTGTCTAACATAGAAACAGGGGGCAAGTCGTCCTCTGACTGCAATAAATAAAGTGAAGAAATTACGAGTAATGGAATTAACGCAAAGACCCAGTAAAAGACAAATAAAATTCGTTTTTCTAGTTTTGTAATATTCTTTTTTTCTTCAGCCATCATTCAAAATTACAATTTATCTAAGTACGTGTCTTCTTTGGCTATCTAATTTGAGTAAAATAAACACCATAATTGAAAAAGAAAGCATTGAAGATCCACCGTAGCTAAAAAACGGAAGAGGAATACCAATAACAGGCGCAAACCCAATATTCATTCCAATATTGACAGCGAAATGGTAAAAGAAAAACATACCTACTGAATAGGCATATATTCTGTTAAATTGAGAACGCTGTCGTTCTGCAACAATGAAAACCCGAATAATAATGAACATATATAAGCAAACAAGTAAAATGCTTCCTATAAAACCCCATTCCTCTGCGAAAGGACAGAATATAAAATCCGTTTCGCTTTCAGGTACGTGATTTGTTTTGACACTAGAAACAGATGCGTTTTTATACCCTTTCCCCACAAGCCCTCCTGAACCAACAGCGGCCATTGCGCGGTATCTATTGTAATCTTTACCATTTGGATCTTCTTTTAAGCCAAGAAAAAGCTCTATCCTATCTTTTTGATGTTGAGCAAGACTTCCAAAAGACTTTTCAACCGTAAGAGAAATAGTACTACCAAGAATAAAACAGAGAATTATAATAAGCTGTGCTTTAGAGCGAGCACGTCTCATTCCAAACCTCTGAACGAAGAAACTTGATATACTAGCGATTATAAATAAACTTGTTATAATTCCAACCGACCCATATAACTTGACTCCGGGGATTAATGGTATATTTTTTTCTCCAAAAAGAAGTGTCACGATAGATAAAAAAACAAAGACAAATAAAATGGGGATAAAGTGTGTTCCCAACCATGTTTGTTTGAACCGAACTTTTGGGATGAGGTTAACAAAGTTCAATAAAAAGGGGTCAAACGTTAGTCCCTCTCTATAGAGTACGAAAAAGAAAGCGGTGAATACAACAAAGGTTCCAGCGTCTGGTTGAAGAAGAATAAGAACCATTGGAATGAGCAGAATGAGTAAAGCTATAAAGATGTTTTTAGAGCTGAGTTGCTTCATGTTCAGCGAACTTACATATTTTGAAAGAAGAAGTGCTGTTGATATTTTTGCAAATTCTGCAGGTTGAACACCCATGCTTCCGATGCCAAGCCAGGCTCTTGCCCCATTTATAGGAGGCATAAAAAGAACTACAACAAGGAGCGAGATGGTACCCAGATAAATAGCGAGAGCAAACTTTTTATAAATGTCAGAGTCGATAAGAAAAACCATAATCCCAAGAAAAAGCGCAATACAGATCCACATAACTTGTTTACCATACTTTTCAGAGAAACTAAATAAACTAGGATGATCTTCATTAAAGGCAACCGAGTAAATAGTGACTAAACCAAAAATTATTAAGGTAAGAAAACCTAGAAATAAAGGCCAGTCTAGATTGTTGATAAGCGAGTTACTTTTTCTCATTACCTATGGTTCTATTAGGTTTGCTTTTACGACCCGCGCTTCTTTTTGAGGCGAATTGCATGTTTTCAACAAGTATTTTTCAATCATGAGGCTCGCAATGGGCGCTGCCCAAGTCCCACCAAAACCCGCATTTTCGACAATGACTGCGATTGCTATTTTCGGGTTTTCTTTTGGCGCAAATGCGATAAAAACAGAATGGTCCTCTCCATGAGGGTTTTGAACAGTCCCTGTTTTACCACAAACGTCAACCCCATCAATCTGAGCCCTTCTTCCGGTTCCAGCATCTTGATTCACAACGCGCCACATTCCGGAAATTACAGATTCAAAATGTTTTTCATCAATTAAAGTTTTATTTTTTTTAAAGTTATCCAAGGGCTTATTGCCAATTTTTTTTGCAAAATGAGGGTCATAATACCAACCGCGATTAGCCATAATAGCGGCAAGATTAGCCATATGAAGTGGTGTCATTTTAACCTCTCCTTGTCCTATTGCATTAGAGCGTATGGTCGAAAATGCCCACCGGTTTTTACCGTACCAATTGTCGTAGAATGCTGTATTCGGTATTACTCCAGCACGTAATCCAGTAAGGTCGCTTTTTAGTTTTTCACCAAAGCCGAAGCTGTGCATGTAGCGCTCCCATAAATTTAGCCCTAGCGCGGCATCCTTGTATATCGACTTTTCCTTTCCTTGTTGAATAACTTTTTTAACTGCGTAGTAAAAATAGGGATTACAAGAATACTGAACTGCCTTTGAAATTGAGCTAGGCGCCGGATGATTGTGACACCCAACCAATGATTTGTTACATGGAAACCCTGTATTTGGCTCAAGAACACCTTCTTGAAGACCAACTAGCGATTGTACAAGTTTAAAAATCGAACCTGGTGGATATTCAGCCTGTGTAGGTCTTGGGTAAAGCGGCTTATTGGCGTCACTGATAAGTTTAGGATAAAAAGCACTTACATTTTTCCTTCCAACTAATAGGTTTGGGTCGTATGATGGTGCTGAAACCATTGTTAATATTTCTCCGCTCTTAGGTTCAATCGCGACAATACAGCCTTTTTTATTTTGCATTAATTCTTCTCCGTATGCTTGTAACTGAATGTCAAGTCCAAGCTGAATAGGGGGAGATTGTTTAGCGACAGTGTCGAACATTCCGTTTTCATATTTTTTCACATCATTATTAAGTGCGGACCTCACAACGTAGTGCACCCCTTTTAAACCACGAAGCTCTTTTTCATAGTAACGCTCTATACCTGCACGTCCAATATTGTAGCTGGGTTTATAAAAGGGATCTGCTTTAACTTCTTTAGCATTTACTTCTGAGAGGTAGCCCAATATATTTGCAGCATTTGGGAAAGGATAGTAGCGCATACTTGTCTCTTCTTCAAAAAACCCAGGGTAGGCATCAAGACGAGGTGCGATTCGTGCCATCTCTTCTTTAGTAAGCTCTTTTAGAAACGGATAGGGTCTAATGCGTTGGTAATTTGAAATGCGTGTATCATTGTGTTTATTGTAGTAAATCCCTTCTCCTTTTATGATTTCAGCAAAACGCGTATGAACATCTTGAACGCTCCACCCTATAAGTTCTGCAAACCCAAGGGTATCAAAATTTTCGCCCATTTTATCCTCAATAACCATGAGGTTGAAATACGTCTTATTTGCAACAATTTTCGTTTGATTCCTATCGTAGATAACAGCTCTAGGAGGGGTTATTTCCCTTCTTTTTTCACTGATTTGATGTGCACGATTGCTCCATGAGTCATCGATTACTTGCATATAAAAGAGTCTGAATATATACATAATCCCAACCGTGATTATGAAGGCAATGATTACATATCTTCTATTTTCTACGTTCAACTATGAAGTTCTTTTAATAAAGATAGTTTGTAAAATAACACAAACAACAAATGAAATAACACTGCTTAAAAGTGTTTTTTGAAGAATGATTAAGGTTTCGCTTAAAGAAAAGGCTTCTAATGTAAAAAACCAGAGATGATGGCATAAGAGTAGAATTGAAAACGTCGAAATAAACCAGCGGTTTCCCATATCAAAAATAGATGGAGTTTTGAGTGAATCATAACCATCTCGGGGAGAAAACACCCTAAAGATTACAGGTCTTAAGTAGGCAAAAAGCAGAAGGGAAGAAGTGTGAAGTCCAAAAGTATTTGAAGTGGCATCAACCGTAAGCCCTAATACCAGAGCTGCAAGAAGAAGGCTGATTACAGAGCGCTCAAAGGGGAGAAGAAAAATGTATAGCGGAGTGATCATAATATGAATAACCGCATTGATTTCGAGTTGATTAAATATGAAGGATTGTAAAAAGACAAATAAGAGCAGTCTAAAAAAGTATATTTGGAACTGTGGCATCTCTTAGTTTTGGATTTGGGTAAATTCTTCTAAAAATAAATTTTTGACCACGTATACATTTTCTAGTGCAGCATATTTTTGCGAAAATGAAAGATCTATGTGCCAAGAGGCCTCTCCCTCAACAGTCTTCGTATGCTTTATGTGTCCAACAGGAATGCCTCTAGGGAATATTCCGCTACCCCCTCTGGTTACCACAGTGCTGCCCTTAGGCACGGTTATGTCGTTACTCACGCCGGATATGGAACCAATATTATCATTTACACCATCCCATTTCAGCATTCCGGAAACTCCCACTTCTGAAATTAAAACATCAATATTAATATTTGATGTTAGAACACTTTTAATTACACTGAAGTGTTTACTTGTGTTATGAATAATACCCACAACTCCATTACTCGAAAAAACACCCATTCCTTTTTTTACACCATGAATTTCGCCAATGTTTAAAGTGAAAAAATTATTTCTTTTTGTTGTAGTTGCATTTAATATAGTACCTGGGATATAATCGTACTGTTGTGCATATATTGAATCTTCTACATGGGCTTCAGTTCTTAATTTATTATATAGAAAAACCGAAGAGCTTTTACGAAGCGCTATGTTTTCTTCTTGAAGCGACTTATTGTTTTTTTCAAGGTTAAAATGTTGTGTAATTTGATGCCTGAACTCAAATAAACTCCCTGATATATATGAAGCCGTTGTAAAGTAGCTACTTCTTGGTGCGGACATATAGGAGACGTACATTGAAAGTGCAAAAAATTGAAGCCCAACAAAAACGAGAAAGTAACGAAGTCGTTTTATAAAAGCGATGAGATTCTGCATATCCAAAGATACGAAAGTACCTTAGAATAGAAACCTTGAATTCTTAAAATAACAGGATTAGTCTTTGATCAGGAATTGGTATTTATCAATGTTTTTCAGGGCAATACTCGTTCCTCTCGCTACAGCCCTTAAAGGGTCTTCCGCGATATGCACGGGAAGTTTGGTTTTTGATGAAATACGATCGTCTAGGCCCCTCAACATCGACCCGCCACCGGCCAAATAAATACCGGTTTTATAAATATCTGCAGATAATTCCGGCGGTGTCATTTCAAGCGCGCTGAGAATTGCTTCTTCAATTTTTGAAATGGTTTTGTCAAGGGCATGTGCAACCTCTGTATAGGTTACTTTTATTTCTTTTGGAATACCAGTCATGAGGTCCCGACCACGTACAGCGTATTCGGGGGGAGGATCAGCGAGTTCAGACAATGCAGCACCAACTTCTATTTTTATTTGTTCAGCCGTTCTTTCTCCAACAAGAATATTGTGCTGTCGCCGCATGTACTCTTCAATGTCGTTAGTGAAATCATCTCCGGCAACTCTAATGGATTTATCACAAACGATACCTCCAAGGGCAATAACAGCAATTTCAGAAGTACCACCACCTATGTCGATTATCATATTTCCCATAGGCTCCTCAACATCAATTCCAATCCCAATAGCGGCAGCCATCGGCTCATGTATAAGATAAACTTCTTTTGCCCCAGCGTGTTCCGCTGAATCTCTTACCGCTCTTTTTTCTACTTCGGTAATTCCAGATGGTATACAAATCACCATTCGAAGCGTAGGATTAAAAAGACTTCTTCCTGTATTGATCATTTTGATCATTCCACGAATCATCTGTTCAGCACTCTGAAAATCGGCAATAACGCCATCTTTTAGAGGTCTGACAGTCTCAATAAGTTTGTGTGTTTTACCATGCATCTGTTGGGCCTTTTTCCCAATAGCCACAATCTTACCTGATTGGATATCTTTAGCAACGATAGAGGGCTCATCAACGACAACTTTATCATTCCAGATAATAAGGGTATTCGCTGTACCCAAGTCAATTGCGATTTCCTGTGTTAAAAAACTAAAAATACCCATATTTCAGCTGCTTCTTTGCTCTTATTAAAATTATACTTCTCTACTAAGAAAGGTGCTTCTTCAAATATACTAAAGTTAATGTTTGAAATGACGAATTCCCGTAAAAACCATCTTCATATTATTAGCGTCACAATAGTCTACTGAGAGCTGGTCTTTTATTGAGCCTCCAGGCTGGATTACCGTATCAACCCCTTCGTTATGGGCAATTTCAACGCAATCCGGAAAAGGAAAAAATGCATCACTTGCCATTACAGCGCCTTTCAAATCGAAGTCAAAAGACTTTGCTTTGTGAATGGCCTGACGTAATGCATCAACTCTTGATGTTTGACCAGTTCCACTTGCGAGCAATTGTAAGTTTTTTGCTAATACTATGGTGTTTGATTTAGTATGCTTTGATATTTTGTTTGCAAAAAGGAGGTCTTTTATTTCTTCTTCTGATGGGTGGATGGACGTTGCATTTTTAAGATCTTTTGCCGTCTCAATAGCAGCGTCTTTGTCTTGAACAAGGTAACCATTCAACACTGACCTTACTGTTTTACTCGGTGCGGTCAACGGCTTAGACTCAAGGATTATCCTATTCTTTTTTTGTTTCAGAATCTTTAACCCTTCAGGCTCATAAGCTGGCGCAATTAGAACTTCACAAAATAAATCATGTATTTTCTTTGCTGTTGCTTCATCAATTGTAGTATTTGAAATCAACACGCCTCCAAAGGCGCTTACAGGGTCGCCGGCTAAAGCATCGTTATAGGCTTCTATAATAGAATCTCTTGTCGCTAGGCCACATGCATTATTATGTTTCATGATTGCAAACGTAGGGCCGTCATATAAAAATTCCTGCATGAGATTTGTTGCCGCATCTACGTCAAGAAGGTTATTGTAGGACAATTCTTTACCATGAAGCTGATTGAAAACGGAGGAAAAATCCCCATAAAAAGAGCCTTTTTGATGTGGGTTTTCACCGTAACGAAGTGCTCTTTTTTGAGTGGAGCTTATTTTTAACGCGTCGTCTGAATCACCTGCGAAGTAATTAAATATTGAGGTATCGTAATGTGAGGAAATCTGGAAGGATTCTTTTGCGTAGCTTTTTCTTTGTTCTTCGTTAAATGCACCATTTTGAATTTTTAGTAGTTCAAGAAAACTAGTGTATTGATTTGTTGATGAAACAACGAGAACATCAGCGTAGTTTTTCGCAGCAGCTCGGATAAGAGAGATGCCCCCAATGTCAATCTTTTCAATGATATCATCATGATTGGCTCCCGAGGAAACAACTTCTTCAAAGGGGTACAAGTCAACAATAACGAGGTCTAATGCCGGTATATTATATGCTTCAATCGTTTTTTGATCTTCATCTAGGTTGCGACGATTTAAGATACCACCAAAAACCTTAGGGTGTAATGTTTTTACCCGTCCACCAAGTATTGAAGGGTACTCTGTTAATTCCTCTACAGGAGTTACAGGGATATCCAATGACTCGATAAACGCTTGAGTCCCACCAGTCGAATAGATTTGAACACTATTGTGGTGAAGCTCTTTGACAATCTCATCTAATCCATTTTTGTAGAAAACGGAGATTAAAGCTGATTTTATTTTTTTCATTGTGAAGCCGAATATTTCATTGGGTTATAAAAGAAAATGGGGGAGCGTAAAGCATCCCCCGATTATTAATTTTTGATGGCTGGTTTAAAAATCAACCAGAACACATTTCACAGTCATCTTCATTATCAATAGCGCATGCTATTTCTTCTTCTGTTTTAGGACTCGTATTGGCAACAACAGATTTGTCTACAGTGAACTTAATGGCATCAGTGGCAGCTTTAGTCCGTAAGTAATACATTCCTGTTTTTAGCCCTTTCTCCCATCCGTAAAAATGCATTGAGGTCAATTTCCCAAAGTTTGCGTTTTCCATGAAGATATTGAGTGATTGACTTTGACAGATATAGGCACCACGGTCAGCAGCTTGTTCTATAATCGCCTTTTGAGAAATTTCCCAAGCTGTTTTATAAAGGTCTTTAATGTGCTGAGGAACTTCTTCAATATTTTGTACAGAACCATTTGCAGCCATTATTTTTTGACGCATATCTGAATTCCATAGATTCTCTTTGACAAGGTCTTTAAGAAGGTGCTTGTTAACTATAATAAACTCACCTGAAAGAACACGTCTCGTGTAAATATTTGATGTGTAAGGCTCAAAACATTCGTTGTTACCAAGTATTTGAGCGGTGGAAGCTGTAGGCATTGGTGCTAGTAAAAGAGAATTGCGCACACCATATTTTTTAACTTCATCTTTTAAAACTTTCCATTCCCACCGGTCTGTTGGTTTAACTTCCCACATGTCATACTGGAAAATGCCTTTTGAAACTGGCGATCCAGGATAAGTCTCATAGTGACCTTGCTCCTTCGCTAAATCTTTGGACGCGGTCATTGACGCAAAATATATGGTTTCGAAGATCTCTTGGTTTAGTGCTTTTGCCTCATTAGACTCAAATGGATAGCCCATTAATATAAAAGCATCAGCTAATCCTTGAACACCAAGACCAATAGGACGGTGTCTTAGATTAGAGTTTTTCGCTTCTTCGACAGGGTAATAATTCCCATCGATGATTTTATTCAGATTCAGTGTTGCCTGATAGGTAACATTGAAGAGCGTATCGAAATCAAAAGTTTTATCATCATTTATGTACTTTGGAAGTGCTAAAGAAGCCAAGTTACAAACAGCTACTTCATCTGGTGCTGTATACTCGATGATTTCTGTACAAAGGTTAGAGGATTTGATTACACCTAAATTTTGTTGGTTAGATTTTGCATTTGCAGCATCTTTATACAACATGTAGGGTGTCCCTGTTTCGATTTGAGATTCCAAGATTTTGAACCAAAGGTCTTGTGCCTTTATTGTTTTTCTTCCTTTACCGGCTTTTTCATATTTCGTGTAAAGCTTTTCAAATTCTTTACTGTGGGTATCTGATAGACCTGGACATTCGTGAGGACACATCAATGTCCAATCACCGTTCTCTTTTACACGCTTCATGAATAAATCTGGAATCCATAGGGCATAGAATAAATCACGCGCTCGTTGTTCTTCTTTACCATGGTTTTTCTTAAGATCTAAGAAATCAAACACATCAGCGTGCCAAGGCTCCAGGTATATTGCAAATGACCCCTTTCTTTTTCCACCACCTTGATCAACATATCGCGCAGTATCATTGAATACTCTTAGCATCGGAACAATACCATTTGACTCACCATTCGTGCCTTTAATATATGAGCCTGTTGCTCTAATGTCATGAATTGAAAGGCCAATTCCTCCTGCAGATTGTGAAATCTGAGCACATGATTTTAGTGTATCGTAAATACCATCAATGCTATCTTCTTTTGTTGTAAGTAGGAAACAAGAAGACATTTGAGGCTTTGGTGTTCCTGAGTTAAATAATGTCGGTGTTGCATGTGTAAACCAACCCTCTGACATAAGGTTGTAGGTTTTGAGCGCTGATTCAATGTCATTTTTGTGAATACCTATTGATACTCTCATTAACATTTGCTGTGGCCGCTCAACAATTTTCCCGTTTAACTTAAATAGATACGAACGCGTGAGTGTTTTAAATCCAAAATAGTCATATCTAAAGTCTCTGTCATATATTATGTTGGAATCAAAACGGTCTTTATTGTCCATTATAATCCCGAAGACCTCTTCAGAAAGAAGCGCTGCATTTTCGCCAGTTTTCGGGTCTATGTAATTGTAAAGATCACTCATAACATCGGAAAACGTCTTTTTTGTGTCTTTATGAAGGTTTGAAACTGCAATTCTTGATGCTAATAATGCATAATCAGGATGGTCAATTGTTTTTGCAGCAGCAACTTCAGCAGCAAGCTCATCTAAATCAGTTGTGGTAACACCATCATAAATACCCTCAATAACTTTCATTGCAACGGCTTCTGGCGAAACCAAAGGGTCAAGGCCATAACACATCTTTACAATTCTCGCTGTAATCTTATCAAATTTTACAGGCTCTTTTCTACTATCTCTTTTAACTACGTACATCTACTAATCTCTTTACTCGGTTCTTAAAAATCTTCATCCGTGCTGAATGTCTGGCTATTGTCTCCAGAAAGGACACCTGCCTTTTGGTATTCCCCAACTCTTTTCTCGAAAAAGTTAGTTTTACCTTGAATCGAAATCATTTCCATAAACCCAAATGGGTTTTTAGCATTGTAAATCTTTTCATTCCCAAGCTCGACCAAAAGTCTGTCAGCAACAAACTCTATGTATTGGGACATTAAATCACTATTCATTCCTATTAATCTTACAGGAAGCGCATCTGTAACAAATTCTTTTTCAATTTCAACGGCATCCTGTATGATTCCTGCTACCTGTTCTTTGGGCAACATATTCGTCAAATGTTTTGTGTACAAGAGGCAAGCAAAATCACAGTGCAATCCTTCATCTCTTGAAATCAATTCATTTGAAAATGTTAATCCAGGCATTAGACCTCTTTTTTTCAACCAAAATATTGAACAGAAAGAGCCGGAGAAGAAAATTCCTTCTACAGCTGCAAATGCAACTAGTCGTTCTGCATAAGAACCTTTATCAATCCACCTCAATGCCCAGTCTGCTTTTTTCTTTACGCAATCCAAAGTGTCAATAGCATTAAAAAGGTTTTTCTTTTCTGCTGTGTCTTTGATATAGGTGTCTATTAATAATGAATAGGTTTCAGAGTGAACATTTTCCATGGCAATTTGGAATCCGTAAAAAAATTTAGCTTCAGTATATTGAACTTCAGCCAGAAAGTTTTCTGCTAAATTTTCATTTACGATACCATCAGATGCTGCAAAAAATGCCAATACATGTTTAATGAAGTGTTTTTCATCATCATTCAATTTGTTTTCCCAATCGATAAGATCTGGTGATAGATCAATCTCTTCAGCTGTCCAAAAACTTGCTTCGCTCCGTTTATAGAAAGACCAAATGTCATCATGTTGAATTGGGAAAAGAACAAATCTATTGTTGTTTTCTTGAAGAATAGGTTCTGTTGCTTCCGCCATATTTAATTTAGTTACTTGGTTTCTAAAACGTTAAGGGGAGGCAATTTCCTGCGAGGTTTTTAATCCTCGTAACTCTTATCGCGTTTCCCTAAAAAAACTTGCTTCCTTAGCTTTCTGTATGGACTCTTATTTGGAGAAGAGCTTCAGTCCGCTGAGGCATACAAAAATTGTTAAAAATCTTTCTAAATCAAATTAAAGAAATCAACAATTCTTTAATGTTTTCAACACTCATTATCGCAATCCATTCATTGGCAATCCTTTCAGCGATTATGAACATCAAGGGGAAAGATATCCACAAAGTTTTTAAGTATACTTTAAAACTTTTATTGATGTTTTTTAGAAATGGTATTGATTTTTTAACAATCTTTTATAATTATAAATATAGCGGACATTCTTTCTCGGTTTATATCAAATTGAAATGTGTTTTTCACACTGAATTGTTCATATAGAATAACTTCCCTTTTATGTCTTGGTTCTATGCGCTTTTCGGTCAAATAATTTTCTTTCTAAAACCATTAATTCATCTTCTTTACCCTGATTTATGCATTCATTGTAAACGAGAATTAACAGCGAAGAGCCCCTATTTATGTTACACTTGTTTAATGGACCTAGAATTAATTAAATGGCAGCGAAAACAGACCTATAATCAGGTTTTTCAGGCAATACAATCAACGTCGGTGGTTCAAATTTGTGCGCTTTACAGGTTTCGTGATTCTGCACCAATTCAGACCTTACTACACGAGTTGAAATACAGGCATAACAGCAGATTAGGAGCTTATTTTGGAACGGTTTTAGGCCTTCAGTTTCAGGAGGAAAACGCTACAGTTTTTGCCCAGGCTTTAATACCGGTGCCGATTCATCCAAGAAAAAGATTTGACCGTGGTTATAATCAAAGTGAATTGATTGCAAACGGCGTTTCTCGAATTATATGTGTGCCCGTCAAAACGAATCTGATAAAAAAAGCGTTTAATACTAAAACCCAGACAAAACTTTCAAAAAAGGGGCGGGCTCAAAACATAAGAGGCAGTTTTCGTATTTCAGACGACATTGTAAATTATCAGGCCGTTGCAATTGTTGATGATGTTATAACCACGGGGGCCACAATCAATGCCATTTGTGAGGCTCTCTTGGAAAAGAATGCCAATTTACAAATCACTATTTTTAGCTTAGCTTTAGCGCAATCAGTATGAAAAATGTTTTAATCATTGGGGGAGGAATAGCAGGGGGGTCTTTAGCGCTGCAGCTAATTGAGCAGAACATAAATGTTACTGTTTTGGATGGGGGGCAGAATTATTCCTCTGTTATTGCGTCAGGCATGGTTAATCCAATGGTTTTTAGGCGTATGAACTTATCCTGGCGGGCTGCAGAAATGCTGCCCTACGCACGAAGTTTTTACAATGATCTTGAACAGAAATTTGGCATTGAATTTTTGGCGGACCTTAAAATTAGAAGGTTTTTTTCTTCTGATCAAGAGCGCGGTTATTGGGAAAAAAAACAACACCAATCGAGATACAATGATTTTTTAACTGTTCATAGCGATTTTCATAAGCAGGTGCCAAATGCAAAAAGTGAATTTGGTTCTGGGTTGGTTAAAAGTGCTTTTTGGATTCGGTCTGAAGTGTTTATGACAGGACTCCATGATTACTTGAGTCAACAAGGGGTGTTAAATACAGCATTTTTCAACGAGAACTTGTTCAATGCTTCTAAACTAACTTACTGTTCCGAAAAATATGATGCGGTTGTTTTTTGTTGTGGCTCTGCCAACAATAAAATATCCTTTTTTGAACCAGCAAATATCCAATACAATAGGGGGCAGATTCTGGAACTTGAAAGTAAGGAATTACCTGAGGGTGAGTCATGGAATCGAAAAGGATTCTTATTACCTCTTGGTTCAAATAAGTTTAAGCTCGGAGCTACTTATGAGTGGAATGAACCTGAGCTAAGCATAACAACAGAGGCAAGAGAAAAGCTTGAAGTCGTTATTCAAAGAATTACAGACCTACCTTATAAAGTCGTGGGTCAACAGGTGGGTATGCGCCCAACAGTAGTTGATAGAAGGCCGGTTTTAGGAATGCACCCGAAGCACAAGGGCCTTTTTATTTTTAATGGTTTGGGCACAAAGGGTTACATGATGGCGCCATTACTTTCTAAAGAAATGGTAGATTTCATGCTAAAAGGAACACCGCTTCATAAAGAGGTAGAATATGCTAGATTTATCAAGTGAATTCATTTTGAAATAGGTCTACAAACAGACAAAATAATCGGATTTAAAAGTGTAATTTTGAGAACTCATGAAGCACATTCGAAATTTCTGCATAATTGCCCATATTGACCACGGAAAAAGCACCCTTGCGGATCGTCTTTTACAGACTACAGGAACCATCTCGGAGCGAGAAATGCAAAATCAGGCTTTAGATGATATGGAGCTCGAAAGAGAAAGAGGAATTACCATAAAAAGTCATGCAATTCAGATGAGTTATCAGCATGAAGGTGAGGACTATATTTTAAATTTAATTGATACACCAGGACACGTTGATTTTTCATATGAAGTATCACGTTCCATTGCCGCTTGTGAAGGGGCATTACTTATCGTGGATGCGTCTCAAGGAATTGAAGCGCAAACCATTTCCAATCTGTACCTAGCGCTGGAGCACGACTTACAAATCATTCCGATTTTAAATAAAATGGACCTTCCGGGCGCGATGCCCGAAGAAGTTTCGGATCAAATTGTAGAGCTTATCGGTTGCGAATACGAAGAAATCATTCAGGCTTCTGGTAAAACAGGTTTAGGTGTAGAAGAAATTTTAGCTGCAGTAGTGAACACTGTTCCGCCTCCAAAAGGAGATGAGGAGGCGCCATTACAAGCAATGATTTTTGATTCTGTATTTAATCCTTTTAGAGGAATTATAGCTTATTATCGTGTACAAAATGGTGTAATGCGTAAAGGACAAAGAATTAGGTTCTTTAATACAAAACGTGATTATAATGCAGACGAAATAGGCGTTTTAAAAATGGGATTAGAACCCAAAAAAGAAGTTAGAGCAGGGGATGTTGGATATATAATTTCAGGTATCAAGCAGGCGAATGAGGTTAAGGTTGGAGATACGATTACCTCCACAGAAAACCAGTGTGAAAACGCTTTGAAAGGATTTGAAGATGTAAAGCCTATGGTTTTTGCAGGTATTTACCCTGTTGATTCAGAGGATTATGAGGAACTCAGGTATTCTATGGAAAAGCTTCAACTCAATGATTCCTCACTCGTTTTTGAACCTGAATCTTCTGCTGCATTAGGCTTTGGTTTTCGTTGTGGATTCTTGGGAATGTTACACATGGAAATCATTCAAGAACGGTTAGAGCGTGAATTTAACATGACCGTGATAACGACTGTGCCCAACGTTTCATATAAATCCTACATGAAGAAGACCCCTGATGAGGTAATGATAGTAAATAATCCTTCTGAGCTACCAGACCCCTCAGGAATGGACAAAATTGAAGAGCCATATATTCGCGCCCAAGTTATTACTAAAACGGAATATGTTGGTGCCATAATGACCCTATGCATAGAAAAGCGAGGGGAATTACAAAATCAGGTATATTTAACCCAAGACCGTGTAGAAATTACTTTTGAAATGCCGCTAGCTGAAATCGTCTTTGATTTCTACGACAGGCTTAAATCTGTTTCACGAGGCTACGCCTCTTTTGATTATCACCCGACTGGATATAAAGCGTCTGATTTAATAAAAATGGATTTGTTATTAAATGGAGAACAGGTTGACGCACTGTCAGCTTTAGTCCACAGAAGCAATGCTTTTGATCTGGGAAAAAGAATTTGTTTAAAGTTGAAAGAATTGATTCCAAGACAACAATTTGAAATACCTGTGCAAGCTGCAATTGGTGCAAAAGTTATTGCAAGAGAAACGATAAAAGCACTCAGAAAAGATGTAACGGCAAAATGTTACGGGGGAGATATTACAAGGAAAAGAAAATTATTAGAAAAACAAAAGGCAGGAAAAAAACGTATGCGTCAGGTTGGTAAAGTTGAAGTGCCACAAGAAGCATTTCTTGCTGTTTTGAAATTGAACGATTAAATAAAAACTATGTTGGTACATGCACACTCAGGGTTAAGATGGCTCGTATTGGGCTTATTGTTATATGCAATATTTAATGCAATTGGAAAAAATAAGTCTAGTTATGAAAAAAGGGATAAAATGGTGAATTTATTTGCTATGATTTCCCTGCATATACAATTATTATTAGGCTTGATTTTATATTTCATCTCTCCTAAAGTATCGTTTGCCTCGGGTTGGATGAAAGATGCAGCTTTGCGTTTTTATGGTATGGAACACCTTATCGGAATGTTAGCGGCAATTGTAGTCGTTACGGTTGGGCGGAAGTTGGCCGAAAAACAAGAATCAGCCATTCTGAAAAACAAGAAAATAGCTTTGTGGTATGTAATAGGTCTGGTATTAATTATTGCATCAATTCCGTGGCCATTTAGAGGTTTAGGAGGTCAATGGTTCTGAGGGTCATTTTTATTTTTTCATTCCTTTTTCTATTCTCTTGTGGTGTTGAAGATGCTGAAGAACAGTGGAGCGCATCAGCTATAGAGAATGGCGAAAAACTCTATACGATCCATTGCACAAGATGTCATGGTACAACAGGGGACCTTGGTGCTAGTGGATCTAAAAACTTACAAATAAGTACGTTGAATACCGATGCGATTCAAAAAATAATTCGGGAAGGAAAGGGAGCAATGCCTTCTTACGTAAAAACGCTGAATTCCGAAGAAAAACTGTCTTGGTTATCTGAGTACGTGATTAGCTTGAGAAATTAATGGGAAAGCCAACCAAAAATATTGAAATAGAACAAGAACTTTGTGCGCTTGTGGGTGTTGCACATTCAAGAATTTCAGACGAAGAAGCACGAGAACATTTAGAGGAATTGCGTTTTCTCGCTGAAACAGCAGGGGCGCAAACGGAACATATTTTTCTTCAAAACCTTCCTGTTCCAAATCCAAAAACCTATGTTGGAAGCGGGAAAATCGATGAAATTAGGGAGTATATCAAGGCAAAAGATATAACGTTAGTGATTTTTGATGATGAGCTCTCGCCATCACAGCTTAGAAATATAGAAAAGATTTTAGAGTGTAAAATTTTAGACCGAACGATTTTAATTTTAGACATTTTTGCGAGTAGGGCAATGACCTATCATGCAAAGACTCAAGTAGAACTCGCGCAACTTCAATATATGCTCCCTAGATTAACAGGTCTCTGGACCCACTTAGAACGTCAAAAAGGAGGAATTGGAATGCGTGGCCCTGGAGAATCCCAAATAGAAACAGATCGAAGGATTATAGGCCAGAGAGTTTCATTAATGAAAGAGCGCCTAAAATCCATAGACAAGCAAAAACGTGTTCAAAGAGGCAATCGTGGTCAGCTTGTTCGGGTTGCGCTTGTGGGGTACACAAATGTTGGGAAGAGTACCTTAATGAATGTGTTGTCAAAGTCAAAGGTTTTTGCAGAAAACAAGCTTTTTGCAACTTTGGATACCACTGTAAGAAAGGTGGTTCTCGGTAATTTACCACTGTTATTAACGGATACAGTAGGTTTTATAAGAAAGCTTCCACAGCAGCTTATGGAGTCTTTTAAATCGACGCTTGATGAGGTTCGTGAAGCAGACTTACTAATTCATGTATTGGATATTTCTCATCAAAATTTTGAGGACCATTATCGTGTCGTAAATGAAACATTAGCAGAGATAGATAAATCTGAAAAGCCGACTATTGTT